>Ga0214919_10000651_pt1 | contig 58887 bp, 55 predicted proteins | sample LL1503_MetaG_FD_177994 | JGI IMG/M metagenome (GOLD analysis project Ga0214919, IMG submission 177994) | Freshwater microbial communities from Lake Lanier, Atlanta, Georgia, United States - LL-1503 | ecosystem: Environmental > Aquatic > Freshwater > Lake | place: USA: Georgia | collected... | reverse complement strand
AACCAAAGAGACCGCCACCGCCACCACCACCACCGAGACCATGTAACGGCGATAGCTGGAAGGATCCGGTTACCAAACAGGTATATGAATGTATAAATGGAAAATATTTAGCAACGAATTCTGGAAAATGTCCAACAAGTTTGAACAATTACCAGGGTGTGTGTGTGAGTGGACAACCACCAAAAGGTAACTGGTTCACTCAGCTATTGTTAGCAAGGCAACAAGAAAGAGAGTTATCGAAACAAGTTAGTAAGCTAACGAGTAATGTGATACCGCTACGCAGCGATAATGTGAAATTAGAATCTGAAATAAATAAGGTTACTGGCGCCATAAGAAAAGAGGTAGCGATTGCAGAAGGGTTACAAAATATTGGAAGCAACAAAAGAAACGTTACAGCTAACCAAGGAGGCTTAAGAAGTGTTGCTGACAAAGCAATTACTAAATCGCTGCATGATAAACAAGAGTTATACAAAAAGATTACACACCAAAATAATACACTTTCCCGAAATATCGAAAAAAATACGGTAACCTACAATACTGAGGATCAAAAGAATTACTATATTTCACAGAGTATAGATTCATATGAGAAGTGGAATCGATACATATTTTTGGTCTACTATTTTTTATTCGTAATATCCCTTTATTTTATCTACGCCACAAATTCGCTCACTTTATTGGGGAAAATAGTGGTGATCCTAGCCCTCTTTGTATACCCACACATCATTTATTATATCGAATCCTTCTTGTATTTTTCATTCTCCTACTTAATAACATTGATAATGAATCAAACGTATGAAAAAGAAAAGGTGAAAACGTAGAAAAAAAGTGTATTATTCGATACAAACTTGTATCGAATAAAAAGAGAAAGATGAACCTGTCAATTATAAGTGTAATGTCGGAAACCCTTTTTGTGTGTTTTGTTTGGTTTTTCGGTTTCGATTTTTTTTCGGTTTTGATTTTGTTTGACATTTTTCTTTTTTCTTACCACCACCACCTATAACTTGTTTTTTGTCTCTCCATTGCATTTCCTCTTCTGATGTAAGATATTTCCACTTTCCTAAAGTTTTATGACGTGCATATGGACCATACCCTTTGTCAATGTAATACCCAACACATTTCGCAACTTTGGTAATATCACCCTCACCGATTTTTATGTTTTTTACCTCATCAATGTCCTTATTAACCTTGCATTTTTCTCCTAAAATATCATAACGTGTAAAGAAATTCATTATATATACTATATATATATATATATACAAAGATATAATAATATACAATCTCTTGTTGTCACCAGACACCTACTAGGAGCGCCAGCAGATAGACCAGGCTAATATATTAGTTCGACGCCTAGCCACCTTCTTCCATTATATGGATAGACCTTATTCATATAATTGACGATTAATGCTTCTATATTTACTTGTTTCGTTGTTACACCATAGTTTTCATTGATAAATATCATGAATTCCATCTTAAGTTCCGCCTTTTTAATGCATCCTCTGAATCTTTTCTGGACAAATTTAGCGAATATATCCTGGATTTTTATCTCAACTGCTTCACCGATAAATAAGGAAGAAGTAGTCCACAATCCGATGATGGCACCTATTTTTTTACTAAAAAAAAGCGATATTGTAAGTTCAATTTTATTCGTCAAAATGCATGTCGTTTTGGAGATCATCTGCAACTTCGTCATACTTGACCTCGACGCCAATCCAGCATTTACCATTATATGAATACTCCTTATCCATATATTCGTGCAACTCCTTAATATTCGGCTCCTTTCCACCATGGTTCTCCTGGAACCATGCAGAGAATTCCAGCTTCAACTCCTGCTTCTTGATCTTCCCGCTGGCACACTTGTGCAGCTTCTCTCGAACGAATCCAGCAAGGATGTTCTGACTGTCCCTGTAAGTATTGCTCTTCGCCAGAACAATCGAGCAATCCTTCACATTACCCTCCGTTTCGAATGCACGTTCCACCAACATGGCAGCGAAGACCTCACGCCAGCTCTCGAACTTTTCATCGATATCCGGGATCAAACGGAACTGATATGGTTTTGCGGGATCATTGTCGACCGGGTCGTTTGTGAAGAGGGCCTTGAATGGCACGGCGCGAATACGACGCCATGTTCCATGATCGTTCGCCTTTACGCCCAGCAACGTATTACAGGTTACAATGAGCTTGAACTGTGGAATAAATTTCATCATCTCCAACATATAGGGCGCACGACATGTGATCGGGTCCTTACCACTAGTAAGCTCTTTCATCATACCCTCATTCATCACATCGCCCTTACGTGGTTCTTGCATGACAGCCAATCTCTTACCCTTAAGCTTCACTAGCTCTGGTGTCAATCCACCGACTCTACCACGTTGATCGAGGACAACGTTGAGAGGCAACTCGCCCTTGTATTCGCCTAACACATGTTCCATAAGACTCACCAAGACCGATTTACCATTGCTGCCCTCGCCAATATACATATTGAACGTTTGCACACGACTTGTCCCGATCAAGGTCGATGCCAAATGATCCCACATGTAATCGCGCAACTCTTGTTCTGGAAACAGTTCATACATAAACCGATTGATCTCGTCTACAGTCCCTTGATGTTGCAAAGGCGAAATCGGCGTATAATTGATTCGAGTCGTCATCGAAATGCAATCTTCGGGTAAACCCTTTCGAAATTCCTTGGTGCTGAAATCAATGACGCCGTTGTTAAAACAGAGCAGATATTGATTGGTATCCAATTTTTCCAAAAAGGTAGGATCATAGAAGAGCTCCTTGGCCTCCGTCATAATATTCTTCTTATCATTGGTGCGACCGAGCTTATTAATAATAGTCGAACATTTATGAACACTGTTACGCTTCGAATTATCGATGCTCTTCTCGAACGCACTACTGCCTCCTTCTGCTCCACTGGCACCATCGCCACCTTCTGAAAGAGTCGGCGTTATCTCCATATGTTTTCTTTTGTAGAGAGTGCGTAACTCCTCCGAAATGGCATGACGTAATGTGGTTCCACTGTCATCAATCCTCCAGCGATGACCCTTATAGTGATACCAGATATTATCACGAACCGAGACACACACAAATTCGTCTTTGAACATCTGATATAAAACGAGAGCCAAATCGTAGTCACTGCATCCACTTTTGTCCTCTTCAGCTTTTGTTCTTCCGCCGAAATTACTGAAGATCGTTTCATCTACATAATGCCGGAGACTATGTTCTTTTAGCGCCTCATACGCCTCCTTGGCATCTGTTCGCGCCCAAAACATGAGAGACAATTTGGTCAATCCGCCCTCTTTTCTCGGATCGTGTTTTTCCCACGTCTCACACAATTTCGGGATGGTCGAGTAATCAAAGTGATCAGCTTTTGCACAAAATGCTAGCCATGTGATCAAGAGTCTCGGGCTCGCGCTTTTAAGAGCCCAGCAAACACGAATCCATTTATCATAGGTTGTCTTTCCTGCATATCGAAATTGATAATACTGTTCAGGTAGAAGCATGGTAACCTCGTGCATTTCTCTCAATTCATATTCACTCGGCAACACGTTATCTAAAAACTCGTTGACCGCGGACTCTAGTTCTGCGGCATTGCGAATTTTGGATAAATCTTGCTGTATATGCATATTACTACTGCTACTGCCTCCAATAGCAGTAACGAAATGATTGGTCAATGAATTATTTTGCTGCATAGTGCCAGCACCAGAAGCACCACTCCTACTTCCCTGATACTTTCTCAAGAAATCAGACTTCATGAACAAGGTAATATTATTGGGATATCGCGCCGACATCTTATACAAATTCTCTTTAACGTTAAATGTTTCTAATGGTATGGTAGGATATTCAAACTCGCCATCGTCTGGACAATACGTGACATCGAAAATGCGCGACAACTCATACTTATCACATCCTGGCTTTTGCGAACCGAACAGCTGCCATCCGTTTTTGCCGTTGCTAATTCGCTCATCAAAGACATCCGTCCAATCGTTCGTAATGGGCAAATCACTCCACATCTCCCTGACCGTTTTAATCATCTTATCGCGAAGAATCATTTGTGTAACTGCGTCTGCCTTCACTCCAATCACAATATGGATTCCTGATTTTGTATATTGATCGCCGGCGCCATTATCGACCCGTTTTACCGCAGCCTTTTCGAAAACGTATATGGGAAATCGAGTGTCTCCGTCCAATTGATACATTTCCTTCATTTCTTCTAAATAAGCATGAATCAAATCGTCTACGTGTTCTGCAGTATACACTTTCTCAGTGACCCCATAGTCATGACGGAAATCAATGTCAACCAAAATAGGTCCTGAACCATCCGTCCTCTGCTTTTCCACCAAATACTCTGGTTTCCCTTTTGCCATTATATCTCGGTAATAGAGCCCCAAAAATTCGGGATACTCAGAATCAGGGATGATATAATTGCCGCCGAAAATGGCCATATCGGAGTTGCCAATTCGCAAATTGGTAACGTCCGCATTGGTAACGGTTGTATCATTTTTTGGTTTTAAATGTTGTCTTATGAAATTAGCAAATGTTCCCATCAATGTTCCCCCTGATTCCATCCTAGTTAGATATATAAAGGAAATACTTTTATCTCCTTTCCCGAAATTATAATTGATTTACTGATGCAGCTAATACGCTAACGCAAATTCAATTTTTCGCTGCATAATGAGGTCAAATTCGAACCTTAACTTTGAGAACCTGAACCACGCATCACACACACACACACACATAAATAAGGACCACGCATCACACACACACACACATACATAAATATGAACCACGCCTCACACAAAAAATTGAATTATATACAACTTTTTGTTAAATTAGTATAAAACATTTTATCTATACTAGTATAAATGAAATTCTGCGAACAATGCGAGAACATGTATTATATCAGTATTGATCCTGAGGATCCGAATAAGCTCATCTATTATTGTCGTAATTGCCAATATAAGGATCGAGCAATTAGCGAGGAGGGGGTTTGCGTTATCAATACTCACGTGAAAAAGACGCAACAACAATTTAGTCATGTTGTCAATGAGTTTACAAAATTGGACCCTACACTACCTCGCATCTATAATATGGTATGTCCGAATGGGTCATGCGATACAAATCAGGATGAACATAAGGGTGCGACGGAAATAATTTACATTCGTTATGACCATGACAATCTTAAATATATGTATATATGCAGCCATTGCAATAAGACTTGGAAAACCGATGAGAAAAATTGAAAAAATAAGTAGGAGTAAATAAATATTTAGAGATAAAATAGTACTGAATAATATAACTATGTCATCAATATTAACGTTTGATTTGCCAGAAGTAGAAGACCTCCCACTTACTGATGATGAAAAGGATCCCTCCTCTGTATTAGAATTGGCTGCGAATATGCGTAAAACTGGTGATGATGACGATGAGGATGAGGACGACGACGATGAGGATAATGATGTAGTAAAAGATAAACGCGAAGACGAAGATGAGGATGAGGATGAGGATGATGATGAGGAAGAAGATGAAGATGAGGAAGAGAAGGGTTTAAATGATAATATCGGAACGACACATTCTCTACTACCATCGATTGATCTCTCTGATGACGATGATGGCGATGATGATGATGAACATTACTTACAGAAATTTGAAGACTCCATTCATTCGGATATCATATCAAAACATCATCCGGAATTACAGGTTCATAATTATGAAGAAGTCGATACGATGACTAGAGTGGTGAGAAATGAAAACGGTGTCATTATCGATCCATTTCATAAAACTCTGCCGTTTATAACAAAATATGAAAAGGCGCGAATTTTAGGAGAGAGGGCCAAACAGATTAACTCTGGCGCGAAACCAATGATTAGCTTGGTAGATGAATCAATAATCGATGGATATCTTATAGCATTGAAAGAGTATGATGAAAAAAAAATCCCCTTTATCATTAAACGACCTATGCCTAACGGAGCATGTGAATATTGGCGTTTTTCAGATTTAGAAGTTTTATTATAGTGGTAACAAGTCGTCTTCTATGTAGTGTAGATAGGTAATCATGTTTTCTAAGAAGAATTTCTTTTTTGTCCATAGTAGAGCGTGAGTGGTTCTCTTATTTTCGTCTCCAGACACCCCCGCTAACCTTTTTTTTAACAAAGCCTCCATGCTCTCAATAATCTTGTTGGAGATAGCGTTAGGCACGGTTTTGCCGGTCGAGTCATTTGCAACATATTCTATCGTCCCGCGAAATGCTGACACCTTGAACGTAACTTCTGCTACAGTAGCAGGTAGCTTGAACCTAAAATCCTCCTTGCTCTCATTCAATAGAGCAAGGATTGTATCCATAATGCCCTCGTTCATATTTGCTTTCTTTAGCCTTTTTATAGTCCGCTTCACTTGTAAAAAGGTTTTCAATTTTTTACTTCTTGCAACCATCGTTCTTTATGCGTCTGTAGCAAGATTATCAATTTTGAAGCGGTCATAATGTTATCTTTTGGAACAAAATAGTAGTAGCACGATAAAGCGTATCCATTCTCATCTGAAACAACATAGGCAGTTTTCTTGAAAAGGCCCGTGTCTAAAAAGCATAATGAGAACCTTATTTGCCTTTGCTTGTCTCTTAAACTCATTGAATTTATATTTTATGATCGGAACAGGTCGTCCTCCTGCAGCCAAAATAGCATCTTCTGTTGCGGGGTAGCGTAGTCATCTTCTTATATTATCGCCTGATCCGATCTGGGAAAAAAAGGTGTCAAATTTTACCAAAACACCACTAAGTGCATTACTTTGGTCTTTCTTATTCCCTCCCTCTCTTACTTACGTATTGAACGCATCATTTTTCTCACTGTTCTTTTACCGTTTTCTGAAATGGTGAGAACTCGATCTGTATACTTTAAGATACCGGCATCCTTAAAACTATCATATTGAATGGTTAGAGGGAGTATGACAGAAGGACAGGAGAGGATATTTACAGTGTTGGCTCTGGTAACCTGGCCGCCACGTATTGTTTCAAGATTGAATGGATGAGCTTGGTCACCACGGATGGTTTCAAGATTGACTGGATCAGCTTGGCCACCACGCATGGTTTCAAGATTGACTGGATGAGCCTTGCGCATGCCCCACTTGTCAAACGTTCCACTAACCACCAAATTATTAATGTATATCATAGTTCCTTCGCCGGCAACTTCGCCATCAACAAAGTTACCGATGAACATATAAGGCAGACTTTCGTGACGACGATTGAGCCAACCATTTGGCATACTTACCGCATCGGGATCGTTGAAGTAGCGGCGCATACCGAATCCTTGTCGAAGATGGGTGTTCGAATCGATTATCCCAGTAAACACATCCATACTAGGATAATTATTATAGGTCTCTACATCTGTATACTCGCTGCATAGTCCGAGGTATCCGTGTGGCCAATCAAAGACCTTGCCCAACTCATCAATATGGACAACTCGACCAGACGAGTAGCGCAAAACGTATACAAATGTATCGGGTTCTGACTCGACAATATCGAAGGAGGTTGGCCACACGGATACAACGGATCCACCAAATTCATGAGTCTCGGGGTCAATTTGGCCAATAAACGCATCATATCTAAAGCCTGATTTTTCTCTACGCGACACATAGTCTCGAGTATAACTAGCTTCATCTACATATTGATGACATGGCCTGTCATAGCCGTTCCACCATACGAGGATCTGACCGTCCACGTGACAGTGAATGATACGTTCGTCTGAATAGCGGCAGACGCTGACCGTTTTTCCATTGGCCAGCGTCTTCTCTAATCTCTCTGTTGGGAAAATGGACATAGACATATTGTTCTTCTTCTTACTCTTTTATTCTGTTTCTATTTGCCAAAAAAAGTTTTCAATTTTTTATAATCAATATGCATCCTATTACCTTTTCATGTTTTGACCACAATCCAAACATGTAATGAAGATGGTCGCAGGTTCATCTGCAGATCGGGTTTGAAGTTCGTAGAAGGTGGTGCGTTTTCCCTTGCATTTCTTACAAGTAAACATATCGGTAGATGCTTGGTGATTTGTGGTAAGTTTGCTAGCAACACGCTTAATCTTGTCGTCAATAAGCTTTGTCCATCGCTCAGGTTTCATTTCCTGGTGTGTCATGAAAACCAATGCTTGTGGAGTCAATTCTTTAGAGAGAACCTGCTGAAGAAGGTCAGGAGAGTTTAGGTTATACAAAATGGTTCTCAAACGATCTGTGTAAAGTATGACAAACTTCGGATTTTCCCATTTCTTGATAATTTTTCGATTGGTCGCCTCCTTAATCGCGTAATTGTATATCGCAATTTCGGTATTTGTAGAAAGATCCGAATCGTTTTGCAACAAGGAGAGGATCTTTGACTTCACTTTTGAACGAAATGTCTCGGGATCTGTAATTGAATACATGATAATTGTATTATACAGTTATCATGTCTTTAAATATTTCAATTTTTCAATTATACAATTTTTCAATTATACAATTATACAATTATACATATTCCTCTTCGACCAACTCACTCTCACAATTCAAATAATTTGCCTCATCAATAACTGCATTAGATGCCACTTCAAACACTGATAGAACATTCGCATTTCTTGCTTTTTTCGCAGCAGTAGCAGCAACCTTCTTCCTAGGCCGCTTCTTCACTACCTCCTCTTCCTCATCATCTTCCTCTTCTTCGCTCTCATCGTCGTCATCCTCCTCTTCATCATCATCGACAATAAAATCATCTTTAACATAACCGCTCTTTGTTCTAGGCAATCCATCGTCATCGTCATCTTCCTCATCATCCTCTTCGTCCTCGTCTCCAATATCTTCAAATCCACCATATAAAAATTGGTAAATGTTATCCCATTCCTTTGCAGATACAGACGTGACTACGTCATTCACTTTGTTGACAAGAATACAGTTTCCAAAGAACAAGACAGTATCAATAGGAGGAGGAAATTCATATTTATTTTCTTGGTTTGCTCTTCCGTTCGTCTTACCATATACAGATATATTATAATTCTTCCCTTGTAGATCAGGGATAGCCCATTGTGTATGACATTTAAAGCCATCTTTCGTCTTGAATCCCGCCTTTTTAAACAACTCCTCCTCATCAAATTTCTTCAAGTCAACTTCTTTAATCGTTCCATTTTTTTCCACTACAATAACGCTAACAGACGGCATATATATAATATATTAGTCAATCGTTTTATATCTGTTCTATAAATAATTTATTGTTACGTTAAAAATATGAACTAAAAAATGGTGTCATACTATAAATAATATGTTTATATTGGAATTAGTAGGAACAAGTCTTTTATTTATAATCATAATTTATTTTGCACATGTAGCATGGGATTATGTTATACAACATTATAGCAAAAGGCGTATAATTGATAAGGACAAGAAGAGAATAACTGTAGAAGAAAAATATATATCACCGTCAGAAAAGGAAACCATGGCTTCTTCTCTTTTAGAATTTGCTAACAATATTAGTGAAAAGGTATAAAAACAAAAGAACAGTAATAGTAATGACCCATTTATTACATCGATTCCCAAAATTCGAACTTTCCTATGAAACTGTGTCACATAAGAAAGATCACTATGATTGTTGTTTAGCTATTCCAGTAGGGAAGAAGGTGTTCGCTTGGTTCACCTACGATGGTGAGGAAGACGTATGTTTTATAGCAGATTTAAATAGAGAAAAGAAGATTACAACATTGAAGAAGGTGGATAACTTATCAGTTAGTGTTCAGTTAGCCCTTGGAACCGTTCTTTACGGGACGATGGTAGAAGAACAGGAGGGTTCTCCCTCTTTTTTTGTAGCTGAGGACATTTATTATTTTCGTGGGTATTCCGTGAAACATGCGGTCTTTACCGAACGATTAGATATGATGCGTTTAGTATTGGAAGACATGAACAGTAAAACTATTCAAGGAGGGCTAATACGTTTCGTAATACGTTTCGTATTGCCAGTGATAAACGCGATACCAATAAAGGACGAAAAAACGATTGGATATGCAGTTCATCATTACCAATATCGATCATCTAACAAGATTATGCCCTATTTAAATGTTTTTCAAAATAAAAAGGTCATTGCTGAAGGGGGCAGAACATCTGGATCTAATTCGACTATGCAATTTGAAACGATGAATATTAAAAAAGATTTGAGCAAACCGCAATATCGTTATCCAACTATCTTTCAGGTAACCGCGGATATTCAATATGACATATACCATTTATTTGCATGCGGCAAAAATAACATGCCGGTCTACTATGATGTGGCTTATATCCCGAATTGCAAAAGCAGTGTCTTCATGAATGGCTTATTCCGAAATATACGCGAAAACAAGAACTTGGACTACATTGAAGAGAGCGATGATGAAGATGATTTTCAAAATATAAAAGAGGATAAATACGTAGATGTAAACCGAGTCCTATTGATGGAGTGCACATTTCATACAAAATTTCGCAAATGGATACCATTGCGTGTAATAGCAAAAAATGGCGGCGGTAATAGAATCGTGCATATTTATAAATTGATTTCAATGTAATGATATTAGAATGACTCCTACGCTTACCATGAGAATACCTAATATACTGTGCAACGTTAACCGCTCATTTGTAAATAAATGTGCTAAAATAAGGGTAAATACTGGAGCAGAATATACCAAAGCCGATACAATTGAACTCTCATGTGTTTTTAAGACGTTATAATAAAGATAATTCCCAATAAATGCTGTAAAAATAGGAACAATCATTAAGGTAAGAAGATCCTGTGTATCGATAATGCTCAAGTCATCAATAAAGGATGATGTATTAGAATAGCATAATAATAGAACACATGTAAACATAACAGTGTTTGTAAAAAAAAGGATTGTAAAATAATTGAATTTTTCCAACAAACGTTTTATTACAATCGGATGCAACCCCCATAAAAACGCTATGAAAAGAGATATGAATATATAAGGTTGCATGATTCTATTCTATAGGAAGACATAATTGTGCTACTACTACTTTTACGTTTCTTCGTCGTCCAGGCGAATTAAGCAAGTAGTAGTTTCTTTTATCTCGTCCCCTCCATCATCATCTTTTTGAGCTACTGCTGCGACTGGATGATATACAGTCTTCCAATGATCCCGATCTTCCATACCACGGTAAGCCGTCGAATCGACTTGAACAATATGATAGTTACATTTTCTATAATATCGTTTGCGTTGTGTCCATTGGTTCTGGAAAATGCTATGAGAATCTATAATATCCACAATGATAGGATTATCGTGTTTGACTCTTAAGATGCGGCCAACAGATTGAATAATGTCTGTTTTTGGCGTTACCATGACAAGAGTAGACAGCGTTTTAATATCCAGCGCTTCAGCAGCCATAGCATACGTGGCCAAGACAATTTGCTTCTCTTCAGTCTCCTGTAGATCATGTATCTTCATCCCACCAACATAGAATCCTACAGATGCACCAATACGATGACCAATTGCTCCGTGCAAGTAGGTCAACAAAGATCGATTATGACAGAGAACCATGATTTGATTGCTCGACTCTTTGAGTAAATCGGCCAGCACTTTGACAATAAGGTCGCTCCGGGGGCCAAAGGAGCACAACTTCACAATCATGGTGCTGAATTTGGGCTTCCCCCTATAATCCAGTTCGGTTTCATTGAATTCGCTATCCTGACATTTATACTGAATGGCTCGAACTTGCACCAAATCCTGGTCTTTCCTCTCCTCTGAATAGATTTTGTTACCGATAAACATGTGGAGAACCTTGGTCAAACCATCTTTGCGGTCTACAGTAGCTGATATTCCCAACATATAGGGTGTAATCGTTTTCATCAAGGTTCTCGAAAATTGCTCGCTACCAATGCGATGAACTTCGTCAATAATCGTTAATCCGAAGGATGAGAACGCATCCGGTCCGAAATCCTTGTCATACAATGTTTGCACCATACCAATGGCAATGTCTTTTTCAGCAATATCAAAGGTAGGACCCTGTATTTTCCCCACCTTGGCCATAGGTAGAAATTCACTTATCCTTTCGATCCATTGATTCATGAGGAATTCCTTGTGAACAATAATGAGTGTCTTTTTTTGTATCTCCGAAATGATTTTTAAAGCCATCACTGTATTGTGTGTAACTACAAAATCGCCGAGAACAAATCGACGATTCCCGTCAATTTCGAATCCATAATATTGATCGACGCCTACAGACCTAACCTGGATAGGATAGGACAAGGAAAGTCGCAGATTGATATTGGTGCGGAAATTATAAAGTCGTCGAATCGGGATTTCATTGGTATGAATATGATCCGTGCTCCACATCTGGATAATGATATGTGCTTTAGACACATGAGGAACTGCACCGATGCCTAAAGACCGTAATAGAAACAGGATTTCTTCCGCAAACGTGGTTTGGTAAGCAGCTAACTGAATACTATATTCATGTTCTGTGACAAATCCTAGATTATCTACGATACCTGCGAGAACCTCAAGTTGGATGTGCCTACTATTGCATTTATATTCCCGTTCTAAAGGGAATGACGTCATAGAAGCCGATATCTCACCATATTGATATGGGTCCAATTTTTCAGGACCCAATTCAATGTGAGGGAAGGTAATGGGGACGCGATACCCCCAAAACAAATCCTTGTCTGGAAAAGCCAAATAATCTTCTACTGACATATCGAGAACTTGCCCAGTGATGGAATGTTTCAATGATAATATATGGCTCTGATTGACAGTATACCCATTGTCATACAACCCTTTCACCTGAAACATCATTTCTTTGCCTGATGCTAAGGATAATACAGTGCGACAAGTCGAATCGTCACCCATCAGTTGGTCTCCAACTACAATATCTTGAACTGGCTTTAGAGAACCGTCAAATAGGAGGATCATCGTATCTTTAGCAAGACATTTCCCCCTACCACACGGCACCTCTAATATCGCACCATTAGGTTGGTCTGCTACATAATCAGTATAGACACCTACAATATGATTTTGATAATCTCGGAGGGGTTTATCGAATGTTAAGGAGATTGTATTGCCGTCATCTAAATCAGAACGAGAGGGTAGACCGTAACGTTCAACGCCGTAAAATCGAGGCAAATAGATTTTCTTATCACTTTCCCTGAAAACGGGAAAAGCGGAAGTAGCGCTAGCAGCACCACCATAATTACCCATTTGTATAGGTAACATCAGTAGATCTTTACGCAAAAACTGATTCTCCTCTACAGTTAAGACATCTTTCGGGACAGTATATCCTTTTTTACCGAGATAAGATTTCTCTCGAATTTTTTCCTTCAGCTCATTGCTTAAGCAATACATTGGAATGGTCTTTTTCATTTTCTTCATTTCGCAAACAAATTTATCTATCTTATATTTAGCTCATTTCTCTTTCAATTTTTCTGAAGGATGGAAAAAATATACTCCCATACTATATTATTAATATGAAGTTCTCAGATTTAACGAAAGATGTTACTCCTTTAGAAATAGGTGGTGGTATCCTTATACTATTATATCTTATATTTCCGGTTCCAACTCCTCTCTTCTTAAACGGTATTGCCGACTCACCTATAGGTATTGGAATGATGCTTCTAGCAGCAGTCTTTCTTTTTTTCTATGTTAATCCAATCATTTCCATCCTCTTTGTTTTTGCAGTGTATGAGTTATTGAGACGTATGAATAACAATAACAGTAATAGTAATGCAGCGATGGTAACTACAGCTTCTGTTCCTACATCGGTTAGCCAAGCGAAAAAAGATGAAGAGCTGATTGAGATGAATAAAGAGTTGAAGACGGATTCTTTAGAAGTAGACATGATTACTAATATGTCCCCAATCGGCAAAAGTGAACCAGTTCAGTTTTTGCCGACCTCTTATAAGCCTGTGTCGGAGTCAATAGGGTCCGCTTCAACCTATTAAACGATAATAATAATAATAATCCATTTATTTGGCAGTTATAATAGAGACTACGAGGGTGCCAAACGCAATGCATAAATAGAGCGTCCACCAATCATCCGACCAATTTGATAATGTAAACCCCTCTTTTTCAAAAGCATATAAAATATGAATGATTTCTTTCATATGTTTAGCATCCACGAGTCGATCGGTCGAAGATCGATTTCTATAAAAGACGGTCGACTTGTCGAAGTGAAAATGGTCTGTTACTATAGTCCATTTGGCCAGCCGATCATAATATGAATTGGATGCATATTTCGAAATAAAATGGCCAATTGCAACATCATCGATGACGTCGTAGCGGATAAATCGTTGAAATTGAACAAGACGCTGCACAAGATCTTTGGACAAGATAATGCTAGTTCCACTGGCGTAAACTGTGCCGAATAAGGATGTATCTACAATACCAAATGGTTCGTTAAGTGCGTCTAGTGTTAACATGCATCCTGATGTATAAACATGATGCTTAGGTAGAGTAGAACAATATTTTTGTAACTCCGGAATATTGATGACGGTCGAGATGTTTGTTCTGATGGCATAATCAAATTCGACATTTTTCAGAGCATATTCAAATGCTCTGATTGTTTTATGTGTAATTTGCAAATACTCTTCTTTCCCTTTCACATAAATAAAATCGTCCTTTATATCGATCAGATTCATTTGATGTTCTCGGTGTGTCACAAAAAATGAAGATACATTTTCAAACCTATTCAAGTAGGAACGTTGAAGCTTTAACATATCCTCATATTCTGGTGCCTCGGAATAAATGACGATAATAAGTAACCTCATTAAATTATTTTCTAGTAATTATATATATATATGTCGACAGAAAAACGTAACAAATCAAAAAAGAGTAGAGGAGGAAATGCAAAGACTATGAAAGGAGGGTCGGTCAGATCGAACAATGAAGAAGAAACCTCTTTTATCAAAAATCATGGATGGCGAGGAAGGATCGTAAGCTTTCGTTATCTTGATAAAAAACGATGGGTAAAAATTTCTAAAGACATGGATAGTTCAGGCGCATTTAAGGTAACGGGATATCGTTACAAAAATAAAGATCCTAAAAGTGGAGTCGGTAAGGTGAAAAAGGATAATGGCAGCAACGGTGATATTACAGCACGGTATTTTTTGGATTGTTTACATGATCCTTTTGCTCATGGAAAATATGAGATGAAGGCAAAAAAAACAAAAAACAAAACAGAAACAGATGACGACGTTGAATGGTAAATATATTTTTTTTACAAATAAATAATATATTTAGTTTCCACTTTTCGGAACCATGATGGCAACCCGTATACCCAGGATGATAATTAAGGCTACATAAATAGGATAAGATTTGAAATTCGTTTCAAATACGCTCTTCCACATATCTCCATTGGCGCCTTCAGATAAACAATAAAAGATAAGTGCGAGAATATTAAATACAACAATAGCAGCGATATAAGGGAGCTGATGTAATAAAAAGACTGCTGCTTGTGCAGCAAACGTCGCGAAATCTTTGAAATTTACATAATTTCGTTTCGGATCATAAATCAATTCGTCATCATATTCCTTGACAGGTTTCCTCCAATCAGGCGACATTTTGTTATGCTGAACGAGAACATAGGAGAGTCCATAGAAGAATGCTAAAAAGAGACCCGACGTGACCAAATAATAATCAGATTCTTTGAATCCGACGATTGCCAATGTTAACACGGCCACACAGACAATAAAGGAAATATATAAGTCTACGGTTCTCAAACGAACTAATAAAGTTGGGACAGCATCACCTTCTGCATAAGCATGGTGGAATCGAATAATCTGATCGATAATACATATTTTATAGATGGTGGGAACAAAAAAATAACAGAATAAAAGACCCAGTGCAAAGATGAAAAAATTTACCGTCATTTTCATATAATCGATTTGCTGTTTGGAGTCGGTATATTCACTGTTAATGGGAACATTGTATGTATCCAATGTCTCGTCACTTTCACCTGTTGGATTGCAACTAATATAGATCTGGTCCTCCTCCAATTGAGTAATCGATGTTATAATGGAATAGGCCTTATTAGGTGGCGTTTTTGGTGAAAAGGGCGCGTCCTTCGAGTCGATTCCTTCTGCAATAAATGCTGCACTTTGCGCGTTGATCAAAATAGGTGTAGTAAACACAAACACATGATTCGACAACACGTCTTTGTAATAGATGCATGCATTCTGTTTTACAATCGTGTGATTTAAAGTAATGGTCCCTGTAACCGATGTTGCATTATTATATAAAAACATGATATTATCCACATCATTTGATGGACGATTTTTATCTGGGCTCTTTTTCAACAAAAAACAGACATAAGCAGTTCCACTCGATGTTGTTGGTTTTAGTTTAATAACTAATTCGCCAACAATACCGCTTCCTTTCTGATCTGTCAGGGATTTTATATTGTCATGTATGAGGTTATAAATAGAGAGAGAGGTTGTTTGCCATGTATTGGGAATAGTTGGCATGGTAGTAGATATATTCGGCGTTGTATTGTTGTTTGGGAAGGAGACATTTAAAAAACTATCTTTTACCACTATATCACTCTTGATAACCTCATTTGGCAAGAAATTATATACTAACTTATAATTATTATTAAGAGCCTTGGAATCCTTCAAATCAAACTGGGACATATATACTAAAGGCATATAAAACATTTTCTTCGTCTTCTTTTTTATGAAAAATGATGTGTCATTTTGCTATACACCGATATGGTTAAACTGGAATATATTGAAATGAATTTTTATTATAAACGGTTGCTGTAAATACATCATTATAACCAGCTACATAGACATTATCGCGACTTGTGATTTCATCACATCCATATTCATCGGTAGAATCTCGCCCGTTTACCCTGATTGGTAATTTCGTATTCAGATTAGAACCACTTGTCATGGTATAATATTGCCATTTATTGCGACCAGTCATCACTTGTCTTCCCAAAAGAGGGAGGATATTGTCAGCAGAACCATTTCCAGACCTAGTAAGAATGCCTACTTGTTCATATTGTGAAAACATACCTCTAGTTCTCATATTGATAGGGACACCACGTATATCTCCACTATCTGGTGGAAAATAGACTCCAGCAGCGGACATAGGTGGCGAATAAGGATCATTGATCGGATCTAAACGAGTGCTAACCGAACGGTTAGGTATTTGTTCTGTTTGTTCTGTTTGTTGTGGTTGCACAATAGTAACTGTATTCTGCCTTTGCATAACATAGAGTAACAGAATAAGGATTACTATCACCAAGAAAAGCAACATATTATCGATGCAAAAGAGTCCAGGTATACATTTTTTCGCCATAGTTCCTACCTATATTTACTAAAGAAATTAAAGTATTGTAATGGGTTGATACTTTTTATTTCTACTTACTCATCGCATTTTTTACTATTAAATAAGTTTGATACTTTTGGTTACTGCTCGCAAATATTTCTTCTCTGGTTAATGGTCGTGGTTTTCTTTTCGGAGGTGCGCCAACTAATTCATCGAAACTAGTTTTAGCTCTGTCAAATTTATCCTGTCCTTTATTCAACTTCGCAGGTAGTTCTACGTTAAAATCGTAATCCACTTTTTCAGCGATGCGTTTGAGCGCGCTCTTTTTCATACGTCGGCAATAATAACAATCGTTTCTTACCGCTCTTGTATAGCTAAATACACTGAAACCAGCATACTTATTCATCGTATCGTCAATTAAATAGATGAGTGCCCAAATCGAATCAACCATTTTATAAATATTCAATCCAGACCATGATATGACCCAGAAGACAAATCGAAAAGGGGCATAAAAAATCTGTTTGGCAATATCAAATAGATAGAACATTACGCAATAGGTAAAGACATTTGCAATAAATTTTCCCCCACACTCTAAATAACTAAACGTGAACAATCCTGTATATTTGAATAACCTACCAATATCATCAAAGCCAGTGGTTAATCCTTCACCTAACCCATCAAATGTATCACCAATTCCTTCAAATGAATATTTTAAGCCATCACCAATATTCTTAAATTTATCTCCGACTTGTTTAAATCCTTTAACGATCTCCTGGAAAATATCACCAACTTTTTCGAAACCACCCTTTATTTTGTCACCAATGCCACTAAGATCGTTGAATCCACGCGTTATTTTTTTCGGTATATCAGCCAAATCTTTTAGACCGAAGGCCTCCTCTCTTTCTTTCCTTTTTAACTCTTCTTTCTCTTTCCTTATCTCTTCATCTTCGATCTCTTTTCGTCTAAATAAATATTGGACTATATAATAACACGAGACGCCTATACATGAAAAAATAATAAAAATAAATAAATATTCCGTAATTACTATTGTATACATATCATACTAAATACGTATACAAAAAAACAACCGTTATTATGCATCATCGCTCTTATTCTTATATTTTTCTTTATAATTAGTGAGTTTTTCTAAAAACTTGTCTGCCTTTTCAATTAAAGGATGTATTTCGTTTACATTATCCATAAGTTCTTTTTGCACTACTTTAAAGTCTATATATTCACCCTTTAACTCTTCGTAAGCCTTCCTTTTTTTATTGTTGAATGTCTCTTTATCATCGGGATCTTCATCTGGTTCGGGACTTGTTTTAGTCTTTTTTTTTGTAGGTGTTGTTGTAGTCTTTTTCTTCGATTCCGTGTCTTCTTCTTTGTCCTTGTCCGTGAACCCTTCTGCGGATGATCCGTTCGAAAGATACACTGCATATGTTACAAATAGTGCTGTCAATAAGACAACTATCATATTTTCATGAAAAAATGTTGTTAAAAAGGCAAGAACGGTAAACAAACTGATACAGCGGACGTCATTTTTCACTGTAAAAAAGACGAGACTGGCAATGCTAACAAAAAATGTGCTATATAAAACCATACGATTCTCTAAAAGGTTAGAACGATTAATAAACCCTTTTAATTTTGATAACATACTCTATTATTATACATATCATGCGAAAAAATCTCATAATTCATCTTCTTTATAGCATGCAGGAATATCTCCTGCATAAATATCTAGCACCTCTTTCACCACATCTTCACGCTGAATATCGCTGCGCTGAAATTCAAAACTGGTGATGCTGGAGGATCGCTTCCCCTTGAACTTTTGCAAAAAATCATCTAAACCATTCATTTCGTTATCCCGGTCATACTGTTCTAAATCTCCGGTAATGATAAGCCGGCTATTTTCACCTAAACGAGTCATTAACATCTTCATTTGAGCTAGAGTCGAGTTTTGCATTTCGTCTGCTACAATCCAGCAATGTTTGAAGGTGCGGCCGCGCATATAGCCTAAAGGTGCAATCTCAATCACCTTATCCTCGATCAATGTAGTCACGTCTTTGGGCGAAATAAATTGATACAGGATATCATAGATGGGTCGAATCCAAGGCGCCATCTTTTCCTCCAAGGTTCCCGGCAAATATCCTAGATCTTCGTCTACGGAAACCGATGGTCGCGTAAAGATAAGTCGCTCGTAGTTTCCACATAAGAATTGTCGAATTCCATGTTCAGTTGCAAAGAGGGTTTTGCCTGTTCCAGCCGGCCCAGTAGCAACGACAATCTTTTTCGATTTTTGCGCCAAGAGATTTGCATAGACCTGTTGACTTTCGTTTTTAGGCTGAGTAAATCGGCGTTCAAACTTCTCCCTTTCTGCAGCGGATAAATGCTCCAGGTTCTCAAATATCTCTCTTTGTTTTACTAAAGAAAGAGAAAGTTCCAATTCTATTTCATTTTGATATTCTCTTTTAATCTCCTTTTCATTCTGTTTCCTCGGCTTGCGACTTTTCGGTCTGACTACCATGCCAATAGGAGTGTCGTCGTCCAATGCGCTCGCACAATTACTATTTTGCCTGCGCATATTACAATAGCCGTGGATAAAAAAGTGTATAATATATATATATGATTAAAAAACACAAAACTGTTAGAAAACAAGAACTGCGTCGTTGTAAAGGAGGGACATTAAACTGTAGCGAAACATCAAATGCTATTACAGAAGAAGAGGAAGGAGAAGATGAAATATGGAAAAGTATTGATTCGCCCACAGCATATAAGCGCGAAACCGAACGTATTAGAAATGCATATTTACTGAGAAAAACAGCAAAGTTATTTCTAAAAAATAGGCAATTAATAACTGGCTATTTCTTAAATTCTATTTGTGAAGATTCAGGCGCTTGTTTAGCGTTTGGTAAAGAAGTTAGAAAGATAAATAAATTTTTTAATGGATTTACACTTACCGAAATAAATTCACCATATATTACATTTCCTATAAAAGTTAAGGAAACAACATCAAGCAATGGGTTTATTACTGAAATTGAATTTAAAAAGGAAGGTTATAAACGAGTCGATGTTCATAACCGTAATGGTGAACATTTACGTTATAAAATGGTGAAGCAGGATTATGTTAGTCACGCTATATTGAAATCATCAAGAACTTCAAAGAGTGATAATCTCATGTATGAAGTTTTAGCAGGATCATTTATCAATACAAAAAATTTATATTTTCCTTGTTTTCTAGAAACCTATGGTATATATAAATATCGAAATGAAGTTGCATGGAATGAATTTAATATTGCAGCGGTCAATCGTATGCATTCCAAAACAACGATAACAGATCGGTTAGAAGAATTAACAGGTGAATTAGATTTAGGAGTTGGTTGTCAACATTCAAAACACATAGCCATATTAATTCAACATATAAAAACGGAAAAAAAACTAACGGAGTATTTGAAACACACACCCTATCAGCAATCATCATCTGAATTATTTTATAAATATGACCTTCTGTATATTTTATTTCAAATCTATTTACCTTTAGGTATATTGAAAAATGAATTTACACACTACGACTTACATCAAGAAAACGTGGTTTTATATCCAGCAAAAGAAAATAAATATTTTGAGTGTTATTATCATATGCCAGATTCTACCACTATTCGCTTTAAAACGCGTTTTATCTCAAAAATACTTGATTATGGTCGTTGTTATTTTAAAACCCAATCATTTGGTTCTCGGGAAGTTCGTTCTCAGCTATGTCGTCTTTCTCAATGTAAAAAAACGGAAACAACTTATTTAGGAAATGTTGTTACCGGAGACTGTGGTATTCTTCAAGGATTTGGAACATTAGAACCCGAAACAAGTCCTGGTAGTTTTGCTTATATTTGTAGTAGTAAACGAAACATGTCTCATGATTTACGATTATTACAATGGTTCAAAAATCTTAATGATTTCACAGTTGGATTTTCAAAACAAAATGCAAATCCAGAACTATTCGGCGCAATTGATATGATTCATTATGGTGCCAGTTTTCGTTCAAACTTTGGAATAAGCGAAACGATATCGTCTGGGTTACCTCATGCTATTAATAACGTTAATGACGCCTATATAAAATTGGCAGAAATTATAAACCTCCCTGCTAAGATGGAAGAAAACAATCGCATTTTTTCAACGTTTACTAAAATGGGAGAGATACATGTTTATTGTGATCAATCTAAACCTATGAAATATATACCAACCTTTAACCGTAGTCCAGATAAGATAATAGTAGAAAATGAATAGACGCGTAGTATTCAACATCACATTCATTATGACTCGTCAGCGCCTTGCCCGTTCATCAGGTAAATAACAGTTTATCTATTGTGGTTCTCACTCCAAATAGGCGATGTAGAATGATTCCAGAGACAAATAAACATGCTAAGGTTAGCCAAAAGGGAAATTGAAAAAGATAGGATAGAATACCTGCACCAACAATGGTCATTAATACATCGACGATAGCTAGACTCATAAAACGGTAGGAGTGAATTCCTTCACCCACTTTTCCGAATAAATCCTTTAGTTCCATCGTTTAAAATAGATACCTATTTTTATTTATGTTATTATATTACAAATGATAGAACTTACAGCTTTTTAATGAAGATACTATATTATCAAGTTTACCTCCTTCAACCATAAAACCGAGTCCAGTTCCTACTACGTCTAAGAAACCGAGTCCATATGTTACGGAAATGTCGACTCCATCTTCGAGGCCGAATCCGTTTGCTATAGAAGATCCAATTCTCCAACTAGTCCAACTGTGCAATCACAACCTAGTCCAACTACACAAGCACAACCTAGTCCAACTACACAAGCACAACCTAGTCCAACTACACAAGCACAACCTACTCTGAAACCTTCATCAGATGTGCCCAAAATATTGACAAGTAACCCAACCAATATCTTCATGATGAAAATTACCTTTTATACTATGGTAGCCGCCTCTCTCATAACGTTCCTGACCGGTTTTATAGTCCCAAAAAAAAGTGAGCACTATATTATGGTTACTATTTTAGTTTCGTCATCGATTTGAATAACAAGGAAATGGTAGACAAGCTTCGATTGGATGATCACGACGCCATTAATGCTTATTTCGTTATCTCTCCTATTAGTTTTGCATAGTGGTCTACCGTTTGATCAGACAAAGGTTGCTTAACATCTCTATGTTGGCATTTGAATACTCGGGTATGATGGATAAATTGAGTGCCAATTTACTCGGTTTCGCTCCATTCATCGGGATTTTTTCCTTCTATATAATCATTTCATGAAAGGTAAGACCAATACTGAAAACAACATATTGTTGTCGTTTTATTTATATTGTGGTCATTATATGGTCTTGCCTATCTCCTTGATAGAACAACCATGGATAACGCATATACTGCATTGGATTGCGTTACAAAGGCTGTATTTGCCTTTTTTTATTTCGATCTATTTCCTTATGAAGAAATTATAAGTATCAATATACTATAACATGGTCAAATACAATCATCTAAGGGTTGGACAATCTTATGCATTAGGAGATATGAAGTTAGGCAAATATATGAGACGATCAAGTAGACGAGGAAGACATTTTGTGTATTTTCTCAACTCACAACAAGGTGAGGTAGGAGAAAACGAAATTGAGGTCGATATAGAGGATGAATTTATCTTACTGCGTAAAAACAAAACAGGTAGACCTCGATTACAAGCAGGTAAACAATTACGTAAAACAAGAAATTCTCACTTATAGTATTTTTGTAAAGGAAATAAATATATCCTTATACTATTATTTAGCGTAATGAGTTCCGAAGCTCCTCCTGCAGTGACCGCACCGTTTGTCGAATCAATCTTGAAGCCTGACGATAGTCGTCACGTTATGTTTCCAATCAAATATGACGATATTTGGCAAATGTATAAACGACAAGTTGACTGCTTTTGGCGTGCGGAGGAAGTAGATTTATCCAGAGATTTGGCTGATTGGGCCAAATTATCAAAAGACGAAACGTATTTTTTATCCATGATTCTAGCATTTTTCGCTGCATCGGATGGTATTGTGATGGAGAATTTGGCCGCGCGTTTTATGAATGATGTTCAGAACTCTGAAGCTCGCGCCTTCTATGGTTTCCAGATTGCCATGGAAAATATACATTCAGAAATGTATAGTTTACTGATCGATACCTATATTCGGGATCATGAGGAAAAAGACAAATTGCTTCATGGAGTCACAAATTTCCCATGCATCGCGAAAAAGGCCGATTGGGCCAAGCGATATATTGCAGACAAACGCAGTAGTTTTGCTACGCGTCTCGTCGCATTTGCCTGCATTGAAGGCATCTTCTTTAGCGGTGCTTTCTGTAGTATCTATTGGATCAAGAAGCGAGGTCTCCTTCATGGACTGACCTTGTCCAATGATTTTATTTCGCGGGATGAAGCGCTGCATACCGAATTCGCCATTTTATTATATAGCAAGCTAGAACGCAAGTTACCCAAGAAAAAAATTATGGATATTATTAAAGAGGCGGTTGACATTGAGAAGGAGTTTATTATGGAAGCGTTGCCTTGTCGTATGATTGGAATGAACGCCAAACTCATGTCGCAGTATATTGAATTTGTGGCGGATCGTTTGTCCCTCCAATTGGGCTATGATAAAATTTACAATTCTGCCAATCCGTTTGATTTTATGGAGTGTATCAGTATACAGTCCAAGGTGAACTTTTTTGAGCGCACCAATTCGGAATATGCCATGGCCAACAAAACGATGGACACCGATGTGTTTGATTTTACTACGGAATTTTAGAATATAGTTAAATTGAATTATTATCATCGTCTTCCTCCTCTTCCTCTTCCTCGCTTTCAACTGGAACAGGATGATGTATTTTACTAAGTTCTTCTTTTGTCATAATACGATTTTCCAATAGATATATGTCCACTTTCACGCTAATACGCTTCAATTTATCAACGTTGATGTTTTGCGCTCCTGAAACTACAATCGCTTCTTCAGCATCTGTTACACCGTTTCGAATTTTTCCAAGATAAGTAGCCATTTTGTTTGTATTTGTTGTATGCTATCCAAATTCATTTGAATATCATACAATATGGCACCTAAATATTTTCCCACTGTCCATTGTGCCTTTTTCTTTCGCTTATCAGTAAGCTCTACTATCTCATCAGCTTGTCGAAAGACATCGAACGTATATCCGAGAACAGTGGTAATCTTTGTTCGGTTTATTTCTGTCTGATTTTCTACGTGGTCTTCTTGTCTAGCAAATGATTTGGTAATAAACTCTGGACCATAAAGAGCACCCGACACAAGAGCGATAGCATTTTCTAGATTTGCTTTGCCGTCATTATCGTTTCCGCGCGTATCAAAGAAATAATCTGTAATGCGTGTTCTCAGTGGATATTCGTCGTCATTTAGTAGGGCCAATGCTTCGCGAACTAAAGGCGAATCTTCCTCCGACATTGAATATAATTGACCGTCGCTCACCTTGACATTTTTATTCAATCTACGAAACATTTCTCGTGTCTGCTTGCTTGTCAGATTGCGCATGACGACAATACTAATTGGATGCGATTCAACAATTCGTATTTCTTCCGCTGTCAATGTAAGAACATCTCCGTTTAACAAGCGACGAATAGTAGTAATTCGATTTCCGCCTTCCATTACTTCGCGTCGCTCCACCCCCTCAACAATACGCGAAGAACAAATAATAGGCGGAATATAATACCCTTTCAAAATACTATCTAAGAACGCAAGTTGCATATCTCTCGACCATACATAAGCCCGATTTCTGCGATGGATATGAATTGTTTTGCTCTCGTCGTATCCGGGACCATCTCTTCTACCCGAAAAATCTCCATTAAGAGCGCAAATTGTGGTTTGAATACTTTCAGTTCGGATGGCAACAGACATTTTCTGACATATATATAGTATGATCTAGGACTTATTCAATTTTTTACTTTCTTCTTTTTTATGTTTTTGCCAAATTATATAATATACTATTATATTATAGTATATTGAAATGTTAGATATAAAGAAATTAAAAAGAAAGCTTTTGAATAAAGGGTTTTATGATATAATAACATCCAGTTGCAATACTAATAATAATAATAATAATATTAATCTATGTCAAAACAGAATAGACCAAATAAAAATAGGTAATATTCAGGATACCGAATTTATAACTATCACTACTCCGTGTAGAATTGGACGTGACATAAATTGTATGATAGAAAGTGACACTATGTGTAATAGTAGTATTACATGTCCTCTTTGTTATTTTACCAAGAAAAATGTCGAAACTGTATGCACCAGTATAGATAAAATTAAACGATACAATCTTGACGATGGATTTATTATGATTCCTAATGCGTTTCCATATTTAGATAATCATTTTTTGATAACAGTATCAACCCATGTAACCCAATTTGATATGATTACTAATTCGGTAATACAATTATTCGGTAATATTTATAAGTTATTACTTACGAATCCAACAGGTGTTATATTCTTTAATGGAATGTGCGGTAATTCTTTAGAACATTTTCATTGTCAAATTACAACAACAGAATTTCCTATTTTCAAATACGTTCCGTCAAAAAATGGATTAATAAATACACATGGTTTCAGAGGGTGGTTCATAACATTTTCTTACGAAAATAGAAATATTTTTTACGAGATGATAGATAAACTAAAAAAAACTTCATATAATTTTATACTTAAGATACACAATGATAAATTTCATTGTATTTTCTTCATAAGAAATAATTGCAATAAAGTAAGACCTAACTTAAATTTTGGCTCAACAGAATTAGCAGGCGTTATCGGCAGTAATAAAGATAATTTTCCCAATAAAGACGTTATAGATACATATTTGGATATAACTAATAATGTATCAAACTATACTTTTTTTTAAGGGGCAAACGAAAAACACAACGAAAACGTTGCAAAAAAGGATCTCGTAGAAATAGACGAACGCGTCGTTGCCGTAAAATTCGCGTTTAAATCTTTAAGGGTGTATAAATGGAAAGTGTTCTCGCGCTAGCATCCGCTGCTTCCACATATTTAGGCATCCAAAAATAAGGGACAATCTTGCTCATTCCTGGGTAACACTCTTCAAAGATCTGTCGATACAACATTTGTTCTGTCGTCTTGGGTATTAAATGGTGAATATTCATAGCCTTATCGCGTATCGTTTTTGCTGCGTATTCTTGCAATATTTCATAGAGTGATCGCGTCGTTTTACTGACACCATCACTGAACGCCTCTTTTCTACGCCACAATACTTCTTCAGGTAACAGGTTAAAGTCCATTTGATCTTGAGAAAATGCTGAACGTAGTAAATACTTTTCTACCGAATTACCATTACTATTATTTTCATCATCATTACGACTATTTTCATCATCATTACGACTATTTTCATCATTATTACGACTATTTTCATCATTAGGGTATCGCAGCGACAAAGGCAAGGACAAATAATATTGCACCCAAGTTCGATCTAAGAACGGGGTTCTCGGTTCTAGACCATGCGACGAGATGGATTTATCGGAACGCAGCACATCAAACAAATAAATGTCTTTCAACAATCGACGACATTCCTTATCAAATTCCATGGCATTCGGTGCACATTTCATATACAGATATCCTCCAGTCAATTCATCCGATCCATCTCCATTCAAAATAACCTTGGCTTGACTATGCTCACTAATATATTTACCCAATAGCCAGTTCCCCAAACTCGCACGAACCGTCGTCGTATCATAACTTTCAATATCTACAATGACATCGCGAATGGCGGATGTAAAATCCGCTTCTGTAACGAGAACCTCATGATGATCAGAACCAATGTGTTCTGCTACTAACTGAGCATATCTCAGATCTTCAGATCCTTCTAGACCAATACTATACGTCTCTAATACAGGTAGTCCATTCTCCTTCATATACTGCGCTGCAATGGCAGCGACCAAACTGCTATCAAGACCACCGGATAAAAGTGCAGCTACGGGTCTTTCTGTAGCCGCACATCGTTTTTCAACTGCTTTTGTAAAATAGGTGCGAATGCCTAGCCGTGCATGATCCAACGTTACTTCCTTACCCATCATATTGGTATGAAATCCAGGAGTATGGTAAACAATGTTAGTTCTGCTAGCCGACCAAGTTGGTGACACTTTGAATGGCATAGTAAACTCTGAAAATGTTCCTGGTAAAAACTGCTCTACCTTATAAGCCGGGTCAATGTTACCAATTTTAGTTTTCGGTCCACTTAAAGTATGTGCAATATCAGATAACATTTTCAGTTCACTTGCAAAAGCGTAGATCGGTTCTCCTGATAACTCGGCCATCAGAGTATAGAGTGGTCTTATCCCATACGGGTCACGCGCAACGTAGATTTTCGATTCATCCCTGTCATATCGGTAATCGATTAAGATAAATGAAAAGACACCATCGAGAACCTGAAGAGTATATTCTATACCATACTCCTTGTATAAATGAAGAATTACCTCACAATCTGAATCTGTCTCTACCTCGATGTGGGGCATTTGTGCATACAGCTCTTTAAAATTATAGATTTCACCGTTACATACGAGAGCAATGTCATCAATAATGATGGGTTGATTTGATTCACTATTTAGACCATTAATGGCAAGACGGTGAAACCCTATATCGGCTTTAATCATGGCTGTTTTATATACAGAAAATTCGGGACCACGATGACGCCCTTTATTAAATTGTTCTTGTAAATAGGAGGAAGTTAGAGGTGTAGCATTTGCCGAATTGTTTAGCAATGCAAAAATTCCACACATGATAGTATTAAGATTGCGCACAATGTCTTTAATTCTTTTTCCTATTCTTACTATATAGTATAGAGATGCAAACATCGCCCTTTGTTAAAGAAGAGGAGAAAACTTTACCTGCTGGTATTTTAGCAAATCGACCCTTGCCTACTACTAGTAGTAATGTGGTCGAAGGGTTTGATTGCCCAACCTGTGTTCAACCTGCAGACAGAACAGATATCTTCAAAGAAATACCGGGTCAGGCACCGGCCTACGGAAAAGAAGAAATAAACACCATTGAATTTACTACCTCTTATGAGAACCCATTGAATATGGATGCAATCTCCCTTGGTGGTGACTATTTTTTACTAGATCATGAGAACGAAAGAAAAGAAGCGGAACAAAAGAAAGAGATCAAACAAGGTAGAATGGAATTAGCTACGCAATTATATATGGGTGGTCTTACTGTATTAGGATTATTTTTACTGTATCGTATGATGACGCAGAAAAAGCTGTAAAATTTCCTTTCTCCAATTATAGTATATAATTTATAGTATATAATGCCTCCACCCTACATTCAATTCTCTAATCCAGTAAGCGTTCAATTTCGTATGTGGCCAGCCCCGTCAGCAGACAATGCTAAAGCATTAGGAAAACCACTGTTTACGGATAATTCCTTGGTTTACTATAAACCAGGAAGCCTATCTGCGGGTGGTGTGGGTTCGGTTCGAAATATTGGTGTCAAGAGCCGACGAATTTAATTTGTCTTTTGTCTTTTGTCTTTTTTTGTTTCGTTTTGTTTCGTTTTGTTTCGTTTTGTTTCGTTTTGTTTTGTCTTTTTTTGTTTCGTTTTGTTTTGTCTTTTCGTTTTTGGTTTGTTTGCTTTTTCATTACACTTACGTTTAATAGCTCCTCCAAATGCACGCTTTGATGCTGCGTTTGCTACGTCTCTTAAAATTGAGTATTGTGGCTCTCCACCTCCCCCTCCACCTCCTCCCCCCCCACCCCCCCCCCCTCCTTCGTCTTCATTTCGACGCTCTATTATTGATGGAGGTATAATATGTATACCTTTTTTGTATTCTTCTTCTTCTTCTTCTTCAAATGTAATTTCACTTGCTATTAATACTCTAAAAAATTGTTCTCTATGATCGAGAATTGTTAAAGCCGGTTCAGTGTGCAAAATTTGTCTGTCAGAACAGACAAATGTATGCCTATTACTTGGTGGTAAACATCCAACTGCGATATTACCATCTTCCTGTAACCAGACTATTTTAGTTCCTTTTTGAGTTCCGGTTGCGTTTTCTAATAATGCCGTATAAAATGCAATATGCGAAGCTGATTCAAGATCTTCTGCTTGTTGCTTGTCGTGATTTTTAAATTCTCTATGAAGAATTTGTCCAGATCCAGAAGTTCCATTATTGGATCCAATATCAGGTAAACTAAATGATATCCTATGCAGAATATGGATTGGCGTTTTGTATCGTCTTGTTAGTTTACTTAAAAATTCACGATGATAATGTTGCATAATATCAGTTATAAATGATATATCAGAAAGAGAGCTTGAAAAAATGTGTTCTTTATGACGATCATTAATAGTGCAACTTTCGATACTATCTCCTGTTTCAAAGATGATTCTTACTAATGATTTCTCTTTTGATTTCATAACATCTTGTATCAGCTGTTTAACTGTTCTGCCATCATCGGTAATACTTTCCATTATGCCTTGTATAGGGGTTATTGGACCACCGTCGAATAATGTTAACACTTTTACTGCACCTCGAGTTGTTTTTTCAATAGCACCAACAGTTAGTTCCCCTTCAACTTTTATTTTACTTATATTTTTCTTTCTTTCTTCAGCTATCTTTTTTTCAGCTATCTTTTCTTGTATATCTCTATCTGATAGTTCTAAATCTATACCATCAACCATTAGTTGACCTGTTACATTATATACTGATTTAGCAAGTGTTTCCTTATCCGTCATACTACTATTACGATGACGAAGATCATCTCTTTCAATTAGTATAGCTGACCAATTGTCTTTAATTGTCTCTAATTCAAAAGCGGTAACCGTTCTTTTTGGAAAGAACGCTCTTAACATATCTTCTAATTCTATTTCTGCCATTTGTTATAATAAGTATATATATTCTAATACTTATTATAATAACAAATTAGTAAACGCTAACAACTTAGATCTTGAAGCGCTTGTAGATCTCATACGCAGCCAAGCCTCCAAAGACTTGTGCCACGATGTAGGGAGCCACGTCAGCGGTGGGAAGCTTTCCAGCCGATGCCATAGTGAGCGTGACTGCAGGGTTAAAGTGGCCACCCGAGATGTTAGAGGCCAACAATGCGGCAACTGCTAATGCAGCGCCGATTGCTAAAGGATTTCCAGTAGCCAAGATGACGTAAATGAAGAAAACAGTTCCTAAAAACTCTACCAAGTAGGCGGATGTGTTCATTTATATTATACTATTATAAAAAAAAATATGATTAATGAAAACTGGTGGGCGATTTTATTCCGTAAAGGACTTTATTTTGGGCCGGAGAAAATGTCGGCGTTAGATCATTCGTTCGTAAAGCATTCTTTTTGGGAGGTGCTACAGCTCCTCCAGCTCGAACGCGTGTAAGTGCACTAGAAACTGTATTTACATCTTTATATGTAGTAAATGAAAGAGGTTGGCCAAAATCGTTAAAAGTTCCTAAACCTACAGCCACCCTTTTCTTTTGTTCCACTACAGAACTTGCATCTCTATTTCCCATCCATTTTTTTTGCAGTGTCTCTGCATTTGTAGGAATAGTTCTTTGATACTGGATACGGGGCAATTCGAAGTTACTCGTTCCATCTGAAGTGCTATCTTTTTGTGGCATCGCTTTCACCGCTCGAAGTGTCCCGTTGTTGATATCTTGTATTGCATACATAAATCTAAACATGGTTATATTCTATGTTTATATTTTAAAATCGACGAACAGCCATGAGTGCTACATAGGATCCGTTGCTTCTATCGCCTACAAATGCAATATCATTGTAATTTTTAGCAATTGCATCCTGTTTTTTGAAGGTAGTATAGTTTGATGAATCGGCAACATATCGATTATTTGTTACGGATGCTGCGACACCAGTGGTATCGCATTGTGAAATGATGGATCCGATTCTCCCCTTCCAACCTGGTTTATTCGCATTGACTTGATTGGATCCACCACATACGTAAGCTTGTCGGCCTAAATAATCACCTAGATTGTTTACGGCGCGAAAAGGGGTAGTGACGCGACCATATCCATTGATAGATGCCTGCGCTTGTTTATTATTCCAAGAATCACGCAGTATTTTTCGAATCATAGTTTGATTGCTATCCTTCTTATTGTTCATAGTTTGTGTTGGTGATATACCAGGTAAACCTCCTCCTAAATTACTTGCCATTATATTGTATATACAGATAAAAATAATATAAAATACTGATCGTAGTATTTTTTAATGAACTCTGTAGATAACCTTACCTTGTCTTTATTGATGAATAAGACTAAATACAATAAATATCTGGCACAAACAGACCCAGATGCTCATAAGGAGAAACAGGAGTTTATTGCTAATCTTCTTCAAAATAGACGAGAATTATTGTCTATTACGAATAAGCTTATTGAGAACCCGGATCATTCATCCATGAGTAGTGAGATTGTTGATTCATTTGCTATATACGCGAAAGAATTGATAAATCATTTGCAGGAGAAGAAGAAGATGAATGAATTAGAACATGTAGAGAAAGTCGAGGAAGAGGAGGTTTTATTCGGATCGATAGATGAGTCTAAACCAACTACGTCTTCTTTTTGGAGTAAAGACCAGATTGTCAAGACGAATGCGATCCTTCAGACGATACCGAAATCGAAACGTCCTTAGACAACAAGTCTTCCTCTTCTATTTCGATCTTATTATTACTATCGCTTACCTCATTGGTAAAAGGAAACTGAACAAAATGTTCTTCAGTAATGATTGGAACCACGACAATCTCCATATTTCCCGGCACTTTTTTCCGATTGATTAGATGAGCCACGTCTTCTGTTAGATAGAGTCGGAAGGATCCGGAACTATTATCTACTATACATTGGTTCGTCCATTTATTCAAACATAGCACTTCATTTAGACCCAGTATTCGACCATGAACACCACAGTATTTGAGAGGCCGTTTTCCAGGTTTTCCTGTGGGATGCTTGATTCGCCATTCACAGGAGAGTGCATTGACATGATCAGGGAATCCTGTGAGCAAGGCGTAGATTTCCCACGCACCATTCTTTCCATGTGTTGCTTTGGCTCCGCCGCTAATCTCTTCGTTGTGTTGTCTCAAACGCCGCTTTGGATTGTTGGTAGAACCATTGTAGGTCAATGTTTTATATTTAGGGTCTTTGTTTCTGAGAATATAGCAGAACCACATTGAACTATCTTTTGTATAATAATTATATAGTTATTATTATATAATTATTGATACATTTACTTTTTATATAGAAATCCCTTCTTCTTCTGAGATGACATTTTTACACACTTAAAAATGTAATGGAATGCTTTATATAGAGTTTTTAAGAACAACGTTATGGCGAAGCCATTGGTTCTCGAGGGACAAATTGAAAAGTAAATGTTCATCTGTGTAATGAATGAAGGTAACGTTAATATGTGTAAAATAAATATTTTTTTGAAGAGATGTTTATTATCACTAAACTAATAGTGCTATTTTTTTAGAAAGATATTTGCAAAATTGTTTCTACTAATCATAGTTAGGTTAGCTAATCTTACCAAATATTGTGTTTATCTCCGCGTTTTACGGCATCTTCCTGTTTTTTTATATCTACGCGTTCCTTTTTTGCATCTTTTTTTGCCTCCTCCCTTGGCACCATGAACGCCAAAACCCCCGCCTCCTCCAGAAGCAGAAGCTCTGTAAGCTTCATCATCTTCTTGACGATCTATATCAAGTTCAGCAGGAGTAGGATCGGTTAATCTTAAAGTGTCTGATGAACTATTATATATTGCACCTGTTCCTCGCCCTAAAAACGGATTTTTGACGGGATTAGAATCATCATACATTGTTATTGTTACTTTTTTTGGTTGTTGGCTTATTAATTTTCTCTCTTCTTCATCAGGTGAATCTGTATTAACTCGCTCAACCCTTGGAATATCAACATAACTAATACGTCCTTTAGAAAATTCAATAGAATAAGTTAGTCCAAAAATCGATTTGGTGACACTTATTAGAGAACCCAAGTCTTCCCAATGTCTTTGGTTTTCATCACTTTCCGGAAAACGTAAATCTCTACCTGTTCTGACGTTAAATTCACGTCCTATCCATTTTGTCGGATTCGATAGCAATCGTGAATATTTTACAAAGGAGCCATCCATTTTATAATATATATGAAGAAATTATTTCCATCTACCCGTTTTTTACTAAACAAACCAAATCTTTTCCGTATAACGTGTTTCGAATCATAAGTTCTCCAACTATTTTATCCATCACATCTTTATTATCTAATAAAAGTCGTATAGCCTCACTATAGGCTTCGTTGACCAACATGATGGATTCTTTGTCAAATAGGTCTCTTACCTTTTCCGAATAACCCACGTTTCTTCCTGAAAAAGGGCTTCTCTCACTATTAATGTTCTCATTATAAAACGTTTCTAGTTCATTGCCCATGCCATAATTCCCTATCATTCTTTGTGCTAATGAATTCGTCGACTTTAGATCTTGCACTGCACCAAGTGATACATGCATATCCCCATATACAATGTTCTCGGCCGCCTTGCCTCCCATACCAATGATCAACCGCTTCTTTAATAAATCCTTTGTATATAAGCCACTTTCTGAAATATTCTGTAGTTCGTTGAACAGTGTATATCCACCAGCGCCATTATATGTGCTCTGCATAGTTACCTTTTTCAATTCAAAATACTCTTTGAAGAGTAGTGTCAGTAGTGCATGTCCAGTCTCGTGAACCGCGATTCGATAACGAGCATCTTCACTACGCGTATCGTTACGTTTCACCAATCCAACAATCAATTTATCTACGGCATTCATCAAATCAAAATCCTGTATCACGGTTTCATTACGCCTTGCCGCAAAAATTGCCGCCTCGTTCAACAAGTTTTTTATTTGCGCCCCTGAGAACCCGTTTGATAGTTCAGATACCAATTCAAAGTTAATAGACGGACTTAATTGTTTATTCTTGGAATGGACCTTAAAGATTTCCTTTCTGGATTCCCTATCTGGTAACGGAACGGATAGTAAACGGTCGAATCTACCAGGTCTTAGAAGTGCAGCGTCGAGAACATCTTTGCGATTTGTTGCAGCCATGATCAGAATCCCTTCGTTATCTGCGAATCCATCCATCTCGGCTAGCAATTGATTTAGTGTTTGTTCACGTTCATCGTTCCCTCCCATAGTGTTACCAGCTCCGCGTTGTCTACCCACTGCGTCGATCTCATCAATGAATAAAATGCAGGGTTTATTTTCGCGAGCCTTTTTAAATATGTTGCGAATCTTAGCAGCACCCATGCCTACAAATAATTCCACAAACTCACTAGCGGCTACTGCGATAAAATTTGCATCCGCTTCACTCGCGATTGCCTTTGCTAACAGAGTTTTCCCTGTTCCAGGTGGCCCTTCTAATAATATTCCGCGAGGAATTTCAGCACCAGCTAGTTTATACATGGTGTCATTCTTTAAATAGGATACTACTTCTGTGCATTCTTCGAAAATTTCAGCACTTCCTGCAAAACTGGACAATGAAATATTTGCCTTTATTACGGTGAGTTTATCTGCATTAATATCTTTTTGACCGGGCATGCCCAGCATGCCTCCTCCACCACCCATTGCTCCGGATGCACTTCGAAATAAGGATATTAGAAAATAGATAAAGAAAAATGGAATGATAAACCCTTCAAATAGGCTACCGACACTATTGGTTACCTGATCAAAACCAGTAGGAGATGGTGGGTGTAAAAAATAGGTTTTCACCTTATTTGCTACCGCCTTATCTACTAGGGTATTCGTAATAAATGGATTAATAGGTGTCAAACTAAAATCAGTCAATACGTCTCCTCCTCCTTCTTCCTTCTCTGAAATAACAGAATCTAAAGTGTTTGTAAAATAAATGTTTGATACTTGATGATTATTTATCTTATTTAGCAACTCGTTATATTCTGTTTTTTGCAATACATTCTTATATTTTAACACTGTATCTGTGTCGAGCATATAGAGACCTAATCTATTACTTTGCATTGTCGCCCTGCTAGTTTTGGGGAGTGCCGTTGCCTCTTCTAAGAAGAACGGTATTATTAACAATGCGGTTCGCCAAATTGTTGTTACCATTCTTAATAATTATAGTATAATATACATATTTAATTAGTTTATTGTGTATTTATATATATGATGATTATTTATCGTTCTTTCTTCTAAATAATCATTAAGACTGGTAACAATATTTTGGAGAACCGAGTAAGTTAGTTAACGAGAATAGGTGTTCGTTTACGTAAAGTAATAATATTACTTTTTAGATTCGGTTTTGCTAGAAGTTAAACCAACAAAAAAATCTGAAATAGCTTCTCCTAATGTTTGTTCTTTTGGAGTGCTACTGACACTTTTCCATGTGCTGTTCTTCGATGTTGTAGATGCGCTGCTCTTCGATGTTGTAGATGCGCTGCTCTTCGAGGTTTTAGATGTGCTGTTCTTCGAGTTTCTTGTCGGGTTCATTAATGTGATTTCATCTACGATTTCCTTAATGCTTTTAGATGCGCCATTTCTCGAGGTTCTAGATGCGCCATTTCTCGAGTTTCTAGATGCGCCATTTCTCGAGTTTCTAGATGCGCCATTTCTCGAGTTTCTAGTTGCGCCGTTTGTCGAGGTTCTAGAAGCGCTGTTTCTCGAGTTTCTAGTTGCGCCGTTTGTCGAGGTTCTAGAAGGTTTTCCCGTCGCAGTTGATAGAACGCTTTCCTTTACGATTTCATTGACGATTTCCTCCACACTCTTAGAAGGATTTCCCGTCGCGGTTTTTAGCACGCTTTCATTCACGATTTCTTCCACGAGTTCATTCACTCTTCTAGAGGGGCTATTCTTCACGCTTGATGGTAAATTGTCCATGACAGTTTCAAGAACGCTTTCAGGTAGGTTTTCCAACGCCTCTTTAAGCACGCTCTCCTTAACACTTCCAGAAGGGCTGTTATTCACAATTTCATCTACGATTTCCCTGACACTTCTAGAAGGGTTCTCATCCACGATTTCATCCACGATTCCCCTCACGCTTTCACGTATTTCCTCCTTCGCAGCCTCAGGTAAACTTTCCCTCACGCTTTGAAGTATGCTGTTCCTCACACTCTTAGGTAACCCTTCTCTTACACTGTCCCTACCAAGAAGCTCAAGATTGTTACTACGTCTACTTGAACTCATATTATATATTATAATAATATAATAAATTTATAATAATATCATTATAAAAAATTCCTAAAGTCCGTTCTTGTAGTTTACTACAAATGGATTTCCTTGAAGCGCATCCATAATTTCTGGAGAATTACGATCCATATGGATGCCAGAATATAGTTCATTGGTGTTTCCTGCTACGCGGCCCATACTCTCTGGCCCGGGCGATTGATAAGGCATATCTCCAATGACTGCTCGATTATTCATTAGTTCATGATCTCGCGTTGATTGACGAACGTTAACATCACTATTGAGCAAAGCCATGCCACCTTTTGGTGTATGTCCATTCAAGAGTCCCTGTTTCACTTCATTATTACGTTGGTTATATACAGCTTCATAGGACTTTGTTTGTCGTGTGGATGCCGGCGCACTAGCCCCCCCTGCATAAAAAAAGTCACTAGTATCTTGGCGATACGTGTGTGGAGCATCGTGTTCAGTCACGTGATATGCACCGCTTAATTGATCGGTTGCACCAGCGCCTCCTGCATAAAACACACTACTATCTTGGCGATACGTTCGTTTGGCTTCATGATCAGTAACCTTATAGGCACCGCCCAATTTATCGGTTGCACTAGCACCTCCTCCATAAGAAACACTAGTATCTTGACGATAGGTGTGCTTTGCATCATGGTCGGTAACCTTATATGCACCACCTAACTTGTCTTTTGCTGTAGCAACGCCTCCATAAGAGACGCTTGTGTCTTGACGATAGGTGTGCTTTGCATCATGATCGGTAACCTTATATGCACCACCTAACTTGTCTTTTGCAGTAGCAACACCTCCGTAAGAAACACTAGTGTCTTGGCGATAGGTGTGCTTTGCATCATGATCGGTAACCTTATATGCACCACCTAACTTGTCTTTTGCAGTAGCAACACCTCCGTAAGAGACGCTTGTGTCTTGGCGATAGGTGTGTTTTGCGTCATGATCAGTAACCTTATATGCGCCACCCAACTTGTCTTTTGCAGTAGCAACGCCTCCATAAGAAACACTAGTGTCTTGGCGATAGGTGTGTTTTGCCTCATGATCAGTGACCTTATAAGCGCCACCCAATTGATTCGTATTAATATTATGATGATATTTAGATCCCTCAGTCGTCTCGCGAATGGTTGTTGGAAGACGATCAGCAGGATTAAAGATATAAGATTCAGAAACACGGGTTCCTGGGTTCTGGTAGGGTCGCAGTGAGCCAATCACGTTTTGTCGGCGCGATGGTCTAAGGGCATCTAGGAGTGGGGCTACCACTGCGCCCAAACTACCACTTACCATACCAAAATAGTTATCCTGTTTATTTACAGTTCGGTTATTAGGATAGGCCACCCTTGATCGACTCTCGTAATCTGCATCGGTGGCGTAATTTCGACCATTTGCATTGGCTCCAGCAAAAGGGAGCGAACCTAATTGCTGATTATGCGTAGGCATATATTCTCCTTGAACATAGGATTCGGGCAAATAAGAACCTGCTATACCTGCATATTCAACGGCTGTCTCTGGACGGGATACATATCGATCGACAGGCATAGAATGCATTGTTTGTCCCTTTTCTAAACCCGTCGTAGTAAAGAGACGGTCATGTCCCCATTCAAAACTCTGTTCGGGTAAATGTTTTTCCATAATGCCCATCTGTTCAACTGTGGCATTTTGCTTAATAGCGCTATTGGCTGGACCTTCATATCCTAATATACCCATACCTGTTGCCTTGGGTTTATTATCTACACGCATTTGATCCGCCGTTTTAGGGAGCCAGGTATCGCGCGCCAACATACCTGAATTGAATCCACCTGCGCCTGCAGTGCCGTAACCCTGTCCAAGACCTGGACCCACCATTTCTTCTTCAAAGGGTTTGACATTGGACATACTCATGCTAGGATTTACCCTGGATTGAAAAAAGTCACTCATGTTTGGTGCGCCATGCGCCCACTGTTGATTGTCTGTGGGTTTGAACATAGGAGACTGTTCTGATTTGGTAATATATTGAGAACCTGCACCAGAGTAAGCGTCTAGCACACCCTCGGATTTGTCCTCGTTTGAAATTCGGGTTCTCATATTACTGCCAAAATAGGGGACCATATTATTGTGTTCGAAGTAGGAACCATCGACCTTATTGCCAGTAAGAGCATAATATTGCTGTGATGAATTTGTTGGTTCTTGTGCAGATGGGTTAAAATATTTGTCTGTATAGACACCATTTACACCACTATCATATCGATTGTTCCTAGACAACTCGCTAGTCTGATCTGTATCGGATGAGACGACAGGAAATTCTTCGGGATAATTTCGATTTGGTATATTTGTATTTGGTAATGAAGTAGTTCGTTTATTTGTAAAAGATTCATTGGTTTTAGATTGATTATTAATCATATATAAACCTCCTAAAGCGACGGCGGGAATCAATACTTCCATAATATCTTATCTTGCTATTTTTTTTCCACTCTAACTTCTTATAAATTTCACCATCTAAAAGATTATTTTAGATGGTGAAAAACGGATACTGTAGGATTCGAACCTACGCGAGAATATCTCATTGGATTAGTAGTCCAACTCCATAGGCCACTAGGAGAAGTATCCTTTTTATTTCTAATTTTTCAACCAGAAAAATAAAAGTATTTTAAATTTGTGTATGGGTAATTTTAGAAACACCCATGAAGGGACTCGAACCCTTGACCACTAGCTTAAAAGGCTAGCGCTCTACCGACTGAGCTACACGGGTAATATATTATATTTTTCTTAGTTTTGGTAGATCTAGTAACTTGGTCATGACGATCGCCCGACAAGTAAATATATTGTGTTACCTTTATATTGTTTCTCTCTTTTATGTATTTCAGCGTGCCTGATGACTTGTCCATCCGTTTTCTATATAAGAAATAGGCTTTGCAATATAGTAATCCTTCTCTAGAATTCGCGTCTGAACATTTTCAGGGAAAACCTTCTCCTTCTTAGCTAAAGGAGGCAATATAGGCACCTCCCACCGTGTAATCTCTTGGTCTTTATACATCCATGCTGGATAAGACGATCGGGTATCCATAGCGAAGGGCTGAGCATTTGAGTTTTTTATTTGAGTATTTTGTTGTTGCATATCAATTTTAAAAAAATTGTCTCTCGAAACGCCTTCAGTTTGTTGACTCCATCTATGCTGTCTAATTTGTGGATTTTCATAATAAGGAATATTGACTCCGGGACCAGGTGTATCTAAATGATAATGACCGATCGACATACTTTCCTCTAATTTTTTTTGAATTCGTAAAGGATCATCGCCAAAACGTGTAAAAGCCATCGTTATATTAAGGAATGAAAAAAATAATAATAATTACATATTCAATCTTTCTTTTCCTACTTTTTTGCTTTCTCCAATGTTCAAAGATCTAAGGTGTAAACGGGATTTCTTTTAATAAATCATGGCTACCTTCAAGAACCGGGGTTAAAACATTTTTACCTACTATTACTATAGTCACTGTATTTTCATCAATACCTTTTGAAGTTAAAAAAGCGTTAGCTCGATCTTGAGAAGACTCTGTAATATATAATGTAAAGGTTGCGACGTCTCCAAAAAGGTCTATGTGTTCAGAAAGAAGCGTCGGTGAATCATCTATCTGGGAAATAGTATTATCACTTTCTGTATATATAAAACGTCCACTATAATGATCAGATTTTAAATTTTCACCTACATAAAATGTTGGATCAACTTCAAGACCACCGAAATCTTCTGCGGTCTCTTTAAAAGTTAACTTTAAAACGAAGGGTATGGATTGACTAGCGGGACTTCCAGAACCTCCACCTATCATCGTTTTATTCTTCTTCGATCTTCTTCCTCGACAATACTTTAACTTAGGTCCGTTTGCCCAAGCGCAGCTCTTCTTCGCTTGCTTACAAGTCGCACGCTTCCTTCCTTTACACGCCTTTCTAATAGTGCTTCTTCGAACACCACCCTTCTGATAAGAAACCGGTTGAGACATACTATGTTTATATATGTATCCATAGAAATTAAATCATTGTAACAGTAGATGTTTTACAGAGTTCACCGAATGTTCGGCGATGCCATTGTGTAATACCGAACTCTTTTATTCCGTCTAAATGTTTTTTGGTTCCATAACCCATATTTGTATCTAGACTATATTGGGTCTTCAACAAAGGGTGGGTTCCGCACATATTCAATATATAATCATCCCTGGCAACCTTTGCTAATATACTCGCCGCAGCAATACCTATATACCTACTATCACCCTTTTCAACAGTAGCATGAGGTAATTCTTGGATCACCTCGCTAGTCGTATTGTAAACGCGATAAGGTATAAAGTAATTACCATCGATAACAGCAAACGCATTTTCTACATTGGTGTCCAGCTTTATTAATGTTTCTTTAATACATTCGTGCATACCCTTCATCACTGCTTGTAAAATGTTAATCTCGTCAATTACATCATTTTCAATATAAGCGATATGCCAAGCCAGGGCCTGCTCTTTGATGCGATCAGCTACCATTCTAATTTTTTTTTTGGAAGTAAATTTTTTGCTGTCTTTTATATCTGTTCCGTCGAATGTATCACTACATTGTTTAGGTAATACTACGCAGGCCACATAGACTCTACCGAAAAGACATCCTCTACCTACTTCATCCATACATAGTTCAAATTTACTATCACCATCTTGACCATTGTTATAAAATCGTTGCATAATTATATTGTGTTATCTCTTTTTAAATGATCTTCAATTTTTACAAATTATTATATAATATTATATTAAATTATGGATCCAGACGTTATAGAACAAATAATTGAAGCAGCAACAACAGACCCCAGTAAATCTGGAGCCGGAGAAAGAAAATTATTTAAAATAATTTATACAATACCAAACCCTTCCCGCTATTTTTACGAACCGCTAACCGAATCAGGGGAAACAGTATTGCATTTAGCGATTCAACATAACAATAAAAAAATTGTTTTGTTTTTGTTAATGTTACGCGACTCTTTTCGGATAGATGAAAATCAAACAACGAGTAACGGTGATTCTACACTTCAATTAGCCGTCCTTGCTAATTTACCTGAGATGTGTCGTGTATTGATAACTGAAAGGACATCTACATTAGATTTATTGTATGAAAATAAAGACGGTAAAACAGCACTTGATTTAGCGAATGAATTAAGAAATGATTGTGTAGATGTGATTACGGCTGCACAAGCTGTTCCAACCTTACTTCGCCTCCCGTCGTCAATCGTAGAAAATCAATTAAAGACGCCTTTATGTTGGAAACATGTTGCTGCAAAGATAGGGAGTCGGTTCATGTTTATACTTTGTGATATTGACGTTACTCGTGATAAAAAATGTATCGACTATTATGAACGAATCGAAATGGGTGAAGATATGGCAACTGTATTTTATGAAGCCATACGAGATGGAAGATGTAGAGGCAATGCTTTTCTTAAACTAGTAGTTACTTTATTCCTTCATAAAATAATGGGAGATAACTTTAATTGCACAAAAGGCGGGAACGATATAGTAATATTAAAGTTTTTAATTCGTGATGTTATAGGGTCGTCCAACGGAATAAATAGATATTATCAGAATCATCCAGACGAAGAATTAACCGCAATATTTCAAACTTATGCACAACCAGTATTTAATACATTGTATACTAACACCTATGATTTTCACGTAGTAAAGATTACGCCTGAAAATTTGTTGTCTAATTCTGAATCCATATTTTCCGTATTAAGGTGTGGATTTTATATTTATCTTGGTGTTTATCTCGGTCAATCCTTTTTGTTCAAATTTTTTACTTATAGAAAACCAAACCTACGGCGACCCATTCCAAGAAATTTAATACCTTCGGCTGAATATGCAGTAGATCCAAGATTGGATCATTCAGGTCATGCAATGACGATTGTTGGGTATAATAATATATACGTAGATGGTGTGTTTACAGAAAGAAGACTTGTGATAAAAAATTCGTGGGGGAAAGATTGGGGAATAAATGGAACCATTGAATATTCATTAGAAGATTTAATAGAACTATTTGCAACCTTTTCATATATTGAAGCAAGACCCGCTGCTTTTCCTGAAGTCAATCCACCTAAGAATAAATACGAAACATCAGATCCCAACAATGTCATTGTGATAGATGAAAGAGAAGAAGCAACTGTCTTTAACGAATGTAAAGATGTCATTATTGCAAATGAAGTATCATTGATAGAACTTGACGTTTTGTATCGTAAAGCAGCTAGAAAAGGGGTTAATAAAGATTATGTTGATACGAACGGCAAAACCGCATTGATATACGGTTTAGAAAATCATGTTCGCGAAGAAATTTGGCACTATTTAGCTTCAGGTGCTACCTTGTATAGAGGATTTAATCCATTACAAATCGCAATAGAAAATAATTATAGTTTATACGAATTAAAAAAATTAGTGAACGAACATACTATAAACAGACAACCCTACATCATATATAGTGTGTTAAATAGAATTGAAAATCCAAGGAGAAGAGAAAGTGAAAGTGGTAGAGGCGGAGGCGGAGGCGGAGGTGGCGAAGACGAAATCATGTATTTTTGTAAATATTTAATTGAAAGAGGAATAAATGTAAACGTTACAGAATATGAAACGCCTCTCCATATATGTGCCAGGAACAACCGATTAGATCTCGTTACATTATTCATAGATTCTGGTGCAAGTATATTGGCAAAAGATACATTAGGAAATTCACCTTTGTTTTATGCAATAAGGAAAAATCAACCGGACATTACAACTCTATTATTGTCTCGAGGTGCTCAACTTTCTGAAGATGAAAAGCAAAGATTGACTGAAACTGCATTGCGGTCATTGTATGTTGGGGGTAACCAAACCAAAAGAAAACGCAGATCAAAACGATGTAATTCGCAAAGAAGGATATAGTTTTTTTCCGGGTATAGTATATATGGAAGTAACATCTTTTACCGTATTTATAATATTATTATCGATTTTAGTAATATCAGTTTTATTATGGCGTAAATTCGGAAAAGAAACATTTATCAACTTTCAATTTAGTAAACAACCACAGGACTATGTATGGATTCCGCAATATTCCAGTAATTCGGCACAACTTACTGTGGTAAAACTCGTCGATAATCTCTTTTTTGATACTAAAAACGGAAATTTGATCGAGGTGAATGAGGAATCTAACGATACTACACAAGGAAATGCCTTTCCCGCCATTTGTTCTGGTTTTGGATGGACAGACCCAGACCCAGCCGCTAACGGAAGAACGTTTAGTTGTAGTCTATCAATGCCCGGAGTATATCAAGAAGCGCCCGGAGGATATTGTCCAGGAAATCTAATTAATGTAAATGGAAATTGTGTAACTACATCGACACCAAAAACCGAGTCAGTTATCAATAAGATTACCATCACCGATAGAAGCAATTCGACACCATCTGTTTACAATTTTACGGGAAATGTTGTTGCGACAGACACAAAGGAAAGTTTAATAAAATCAATAACGAATTCATCTAAAGAGTTTGTATCTGTGTCTACATCTAATTATGCAACCGTATATATACCATGGCACGATAGAACCTACCTACATATTATTAATACTGCAAAAAAAAGTAGTATTGGAACCTTTTTCTTCGAAGGCCCAAGTATTATGTCAAAAAGTATGAAAGATTTGAAACTTTCTATGACAGATAGCCATATTGAAAATGATATAAATGACGGAACGAATGTTACCGACCTTTATTATGATCCGTTTAGACGTGTTAAGCAGATAACAAATAGTGTTAAATTTGATACTATAAATGGTAAATTGATTATTCAAGAAAATGTCTCTGGTAACAAAAAGAGACTAAGAATATTTGATCGCGATGGTAAAGAAAGGACTTCCTCATCTGAAACAACAAAAAAACGCACTGGGATGAAACCAGAGAAAGTTCCATTTATGTCTCATACATTCATGATTGAAAGTGATCAGTTAATATTATATATTGTTCATGAGATTGATACAGTAATTGCAGTTATTAATTTTAAATCTGGCCGAATATCTTACGTAACAGTTAGTCGTTTTTTGGGTAGCGAAGCAAGCAAAAAAAGGACTAATAAGAAGCCTGTTTCCAATAAGAAACGCAGATCTGAAGATTATATACTAAAAACTAAAATTATCCCACCTATTGGTGGCGCATGTCCGACTTGTGTCTCTTCTGGATCGTCTTGTCCGTCTTGTAGTAGTAGTAGTAGTAACGTAACTCCTGCACCAACTATGATGAATGGAACTCCAGCAATACCGATATCTGCTACTGTGAATAGTAGCGTATCTATGATGAATGGAACTCCAGCAATACCGATATCTGCTAAGGGGAATAGTAGCGTATCTATGATGAATGGAACTTCAATAACAACTAGACCAACTATGATGAATGGAACTTCAATAACAACTAGACCAACTATGATGAATGGAACTTCAATAACAACTAGACCAACTATGATGAATGGAACTTCAGTAACAACTAGACCAACTATGATGAATGGAACTTCAGTAACACCGATATCTGCTAAGGGAAATAGTAGTGTAACTACGCTGAATGGAACTTCTGTAACACCGACACCCACAGCTTCTGTGATAAGCAGCGCACCTTTTGCTATGCCTCAACCCACAAAATCAGCTATAAATCAACGGTCATCTACATATGGCGGAACAAACAACCAACCTGCTACCGACCAGTTCAATTATTACGGTGCTCTTCAGGATAAGGTAAGTAGTGATTTTTTACCAGTAACTGCCGACTTCAGTTCGTTCGGTAAGTGAACGAGTGAACGAGTGAACGAGTGAACAAGTAGTGAACAAGTAGTGAACAAGAGAACAAGTGAACAAGTGAACGAGTGAACAAGTGAACGAGTGAACAAGTAGTGAACAAGTGAACAAGTGAACGAGTGAACAAGTGAACAAGTGAACAAGTGAACAAGAGAACGAGTAAACAAGTGAACAAGTAAACAAGAGAACAAGAGAACAAAAGAATAAGTGAACAAATGAATAAATAATATATTTGACAACTCGTTCAGCAGAGTATATAAAAAAATAGTGTTATACTAAGATAGCATGATCACTACATCATTTCTGAATACGTGTTTTGACAGAAATGATATTGCAAAAGAAATGAAACAATTATTATCGTCCTTTGAAACAAATTGTAAAAATCTCACCTATAAAAAAGGGATCTATATTTATGGTTCTCCCGGTAGTGGAAAGACAGAGTTTGTGATGAACATTCTAAAAGACTTGAATTACGATGTCATTAAATATGATGCAGGAGATGTTCGTAACAAAACGTTAATTGATACCATTACCAGCAATAATGTATCTAATCGCAATGTTCTCCAAATGATGACAAAAAAAGTAAAACCTATAGCTATTGTCATGGACGAAATCGACGGAATGAACAATGGCGATAAAGGTGGAATTACCGCACTCATCAAAATTATACGCCAAAAAAAGACGAAAAAACAAAAGATGGAATTGATGACGATGAATCCCATTATTTGTATAGGAAACTACTACGTAGATAAAAAAATAAAAGAATTGATTAAAGTGTGTAATACATTTGAATTAAAAAGACCCAGTGACGTTCAAATTACCAATGTAATTCAAAAAACGTTTCCAAACTTTGCCAACTTAGAAACAGAGAGAAAAACAAAAATTATAAGCTATATACAAGGTGATTTGAGAAAACTATCTTTTGTGTTAAAGCTATTTGATAAAAAGGCAGATCTCATGAATTCATCTATGTTAGATACCTTCTTTTGCATGAAATCGTTCCATGAAAATTCTAAGGAAATAACAAAACAATTGATACAAAATCCAGTAAGAATTGAGAACCACAATCGTATTATGAACGATACAGATCGAACCATTGTTGCATTGTTATGGCATGAAAATATAGTCGATATTTTATCTCATCAACCTATTCAAACATCCTATCCAATCTATTTGAAACTATTAAAGAATATTTGCTTTGCCGATTACATAGATCGAATCACGTTTCAACATCAAATATGGCAATTTAACGAAATGAGCTCTTTAATCAAAACATTATATAATAACAAAATTTGTCATGATTCATTGCCTGATAAATTATTTACCAAACCGATGGATATTCGGTTTACCAAAGTTCTCACAAAATATTCTACAGAATACAATAATATGCAATTCATTTACTCTCTATGTCAAGAGTTGGATATGGATAAAAAAGATCTTGTCGCATTGTTTCAGGAAATGCGTCTTTATTATGGAGACGCAGATAAAATTTATGAGGTATTTGATAATCATTCAATTACAAAATTAGATATGAAACGAATGTATCGTTATTTAGATAAAAATGTGAAGAAAGAATCCGAAGACGCCCTGGACGAATTGGATGAAGAGGATGATTTTTAGGAGATAACAACAAATATGGTTTTTTGTTATCAATAATAGTATCTTGGTCTCATTAGTAGATAATAAGCCAGAAACCGATAACGATTGTCATGATAGTAATAGTGGTGGTGGTGGTGATGACGGTGCCTTCGCGATGACATTATAACATATGCTACTAAAATATATTCTAGCAAAAAAATAATGACTGCATAAAAGGTGTAACTATAGTTTACAAATTATAATTACAAAAAGGGAAAGTAAACGGTGTAACTATAGTTTACAAATTATAATTACAAAAAAGGAAAGTAAACGGTGTAACTATAGTTTACAAAACAGAACACATTAGGGTGAATTTATATCCACAATCACTTCAGGCTCACATTTACTGCGTGAATCTTTTAGAGAAAATACTGTTGAAGGCGCATTACCTTGTCGCAATGCAGTTAGCTCTTTTGTAGCCAGTTGAAGATTCTTCGTCTTCTCAATCAATTGTCTCTGTAACATTGTAATCATACCTTCTAGCTCAGATATACGTGGTCCTAATTGTGAAATCTGTTGTTGTTGTTGCTGAATAATATTGACCACATCTTGCTGAGATAGTTGAATCGGTTCTTTACCAGGTTGTTGTAAAATAATGGGGCCACTAGCTCTTTGCTTTGCCATCTCCTCTTCAATCATTTTAGCACGTTTTGCCTCGATCTCCTTTATCTGAACGAGAACATCAGGCTTCATTTTAGGAAGTCCAGGTTCGTAGCTTTCCAACAATTTGTCTACTCGTTCCATAAAAAAATCGCGAATAGGCTTCTCCTTTTTGAACTTGATGAACGTATCTACCGTTTTAGGCGATTCTTTCAAATAATCAGGATGAGGGTTATCCAACATCTTTCGTTTATCAAACGTATTGTGCTCATGAGAAAAGACTAAAATGGATTTTAACGGATCGAGTTGAACAAAAGGGATTGTATAATCCTTTAGGAAAGCCCGCTCTTCAGCCAAGGCTGCACCATCTTCATACCGCGTAATATTTAGCAATTCTTTACGAAAGGCAAAAGTTCCTGCAGTCGCATGATCAGGTCCATAGGGGCCGCATTGTATCATCTTTTGTATATGCTTGAAATAAATATATATTTCGCTAGATCCAGCGCATAATGCACTAGGTTTCGATTGAAGGCGTTCCACTGCATGGGAAATGCGGTCAGGTGGGTAATAATCATCGTCATCCATATAGACGATAATAGAACCCTTTACAAAACTATGCATGTAATTTCGCTTAGCGCCCAAGTGCATTTTTTCAGCCACTTCGAAATATCGTATCTGTTTGATACCTGATGCCTCGACCAAATCGCGAATTTTATCTGTTCCGTCATCTACAATGATCCATTCAATTCGATGCATGGGGTAATCCTGATTCTTGAAACATTCAAACATTGTTGGAATAAAAGGTCTACGGTTAAATGTTGGCGTGCAGACAGAGACCATAGGTAATTCTTTTTTCATTGGACTTTGATTCGTATGTTGCGTTTGCTTTCCTTTCTTTCCCATTAAATATACTATAAGTGGTTCTTTTATATTTTAATTTTCAACTAATACATTTAATCCCTAATTCCTGATTCCTGATTCCTAAATATCTATCTATATATATCAATTAATTCGGCACAGCAGGATTTACACTTGTTGGTGCAACTGCTGTTGGTGCAACTGCTGTTGGTGCAACCGTTGTTGGTTTGTTTCCCGAAACCTTAGCCATAACTCCCGAAAAGAAATTAGAAACATGGGAAGCGGACTTTTCCAAGGAATGTTTTAAATCGTTCATTTTCTCTTTTACATCAGATTCGCTTACCAAATTACTTATACTAGTAATGGAACTTTCAGGAGTGGACACAGAAGCATCCACGGTTTGTGAAGGCATCATAGATTGAATCAAAAAATCGCTAGAATGTTTAAAACGTGAATAAAAATCAGATAAGCACATTGTGCAAATAATAAGTAACAAAGTCATATTCACCAATATAAGACCACTCTTAAGCGTCCGAGATTCAATCTTACTTTGATAATCCACGCTAGCATAAAACAGAATAATGAGATATGCAACATAAAAAATATAATGATAAAGGAAATCCATAATATCATTGACTGCTAACCAAAACCGCTCCATTAATGTATTTGGCAATGCATCCGTCCCCTTTTTAATCTTACTCTTTACAACTTTCGCATGTTCTTCGATTGATCCAAATATAGAGAATACATTGCGAACATTTGCGATTCCGTAAATAAAAATAGCAAAATTGGAATATAAGAAAAAATAGGCAAAAAGAAACATCCCTGCGACCGGTGCTGCAAATAATCCAATAAAAATACCTAACACTAGGAATAGAATAATTCCGAGGATGACACTGATTCCGAATATGGTGATCCATGGTATCGGGTTCTCAGGATCGAGACAATTAATAATATAATACACCATTGCCAATGTTGTCATAGTAATGATCCAGGTGTTTTTCCAATTGAATCTTAGGGAATCAACAATGAAGGTTTTCAGGAAAAATGGATAATAATAACAGACTTGTATACAAAAGAAGAAAAAGAGACAAAAACAGAGGGTGGAATTCATATAATGCGTTATAATGGAAACAGGCAACTTGATAAAATATTGATCCACGATAGCAACAAAAATCCAAGAACAAGAGAAAAATATATTGAACAAGACAAATACTGGATTTGTTTTTGCGCGCTCTTTCATGGCTTGCATCGATAAATCTAACGTATCGGGTCCATTTTTAAAGCGAATCGGATTTTCGTAAATTAATAGGAAATACCAATTATACACGAAATAACAACTCACTGTGACAGCAGTAAACCAAGACAAGTGTTTCTTTACTTCTTGAAAATCATTCATGCTCGGGACAGTAACCGTATCTTTAACCGTCATCAATTGATACTTCTTCTTCTTTTTACCAAAGTTTCTCCAGGTAAACATTTGATTATACGAATCTCTCAACAGTTGCTGTTGTTTAGGTATATCTTGTTTGAGAACCCGTTTATGAGTAACCTCAGTGTAAATCTTATTTTTTTTATCATCGGCAACAAGGATAGCTAAACATACATTTAATGCGAGAACCGATATCAATGCGTTCATAAAATCATAGGTAGTTTCTATAAATTTAGCAAGTGTTTCTAATGGATTTTCCATACCATCGTCGTCTTTTGTATTATCACATCCTTCATAATCAGGATTGTCCTGACAGGTCGTGTTTATCATGTCGATCATCCCTTCTATTACTGCGGGACCACTATTTCCCTCTACTTCTAATGTAGTATCGCCTGGTTCCGTATTAGATAAGACATCGAGAACCGGAATGTTCTTATAATTGGCCATTTTTTTCTTTTGTATTTTTTTTAGTTTGTTTATCACCTTATCTGCATCATTACTCATTATATCAATATGTATATTATATTTAGAGAGTTTTACCTAGAATACATCATTCCACAATTTCCACCAACAAAAGACAATATATTATATCGCTCTTCGAATAAGGTCAGATTGAAATTATAGTCATACAGTGTCCAATTGCTCTTCCTCACGCCAACCGGATTTCCGCAAAGATCGCAGATAATATCGTAACTCGAATTGACTCGATCGACGCTTGGTATATACGTAGTCAATTCTAGTTCAATGTTTTTAAACTTGCTTAAGTTAAGAGCGCCTGATGGTTGAACCTCAAATGGGCTCGTGTTTAAGCAGAAATTATAGCAATAGAGACCCTGTTTCGCAGACCCCGCGGTTCTCGTATATTTCTCAACATAATCATAAATACCTCGGGTCAATACATTTTCACGATATTCACCATTTAATAGGATGCCCATTGTTTCTAATATTTCCTTTTGATTCAATGTGCTAAAATCGCCAGTAATCGTAATACCCGTATTTCTGCCCGTTCCGGGATCAATGCCTGGACCGAAAGAGACATCCATAGGAGCATATCTGTTTGGTCGAGAAGAATCACCAAATATAATATCTTGAGGGACAGTTGTGTAGGGCCAATTGGTATAATTACTCCATTCATTGCGTAAATTGACGTCATTGCGTTGTAAAAACCACATCCAATTAGATATCATTCCATTTGATGTAAGCTTGAGTCGATTCGCGCCAGTGACGTTTTGAAATTCGTATTGAAATACATCCTTCACTAAATATACCTGATCTTCCATAGCAAACTTCTTGCTCTCTTCGTGCGATAAGAAGCAGTAGGTGGACATGAGATGAACATCTGCATTCCAAATACCAACCTTATTTTGATATTGATCTGCTGTCGAGATGACGGATGGTGGCGTCTGTATAAACCGATACATTTGATAACGGGCTTGAGTAAAATCTGGCTGCACGTAGGGTCTATTATACTGGTTATCAAATACATCACGCACTTGAAATAACTCTTGAATTGGTCGTAGCGTTACTGTAATGACCAGTTCATTGTATTGAAGTGATATGAGAGGGAAGGCACATCCACTAAGCAAAGTAAACCAAGTATTGATGGGTATAAAAAGATCGCGGCCGCGTATGGATGGTTCGGCACCCACGCTATTATCTGTGTAGTAGGCAGATGGATAACTATTGGCTCGACCATACACGTTTGCAGGATCGTATAATTCTGGAATATTCCCCGTCATTTTATTAAAAAGGTCCTTTTTCTCTGCAGTAAAATCGCGCTCCACCATGGCGGCCAAATAGGCGCCGGAATATTTCTGCAATGTTAGTGATCCACAAGTGATCGTAATTTCTTGGATCATATTCGTGCCTATATTCTCAATCCATCGAAAGTCATAGGGCGCCCATGTTAAATCTGTTTCATGACATGGATAATAGATAGGACTCCATATGTCAGGCAACGTTACCACTAAATACGTATCCATAAGTAAATCAGCGTATCTAGGAACTTTAAAGGTGAATGTGGATGGTTCTGTCAACCTGAGATCACGTAATCCATCATAATCCAACCTGAATTTTTGTAGGCCAAAATTGCTGTATTTGGAATACGTCACTTTGAAAAAGGTTTTGCTAGGATTACCAGTTAAAAATACATTATTATTTCCTATAGAAACAATATTTAGTAAGCCTCCAGCCATTATATATGTAGTAATATATATAATGCCTTTAATAAATTATTTTATCTTATTCATTACTATTTTATTATTAGCTTATTCATTGTATCGCATTTATATTAAAAAGGGGGCCAATGATGTAAAAGCAGTTGAAGGGTTTTCAATTATAGCCACACCTAGTAGTGAATTAGATAGCATGAAGTCATCTACTGCCGTAAACATTCAAGATGCAAACTTAGCTGTTTCAATTTCATTACCCAATAAAGGAACTCAGAAGTGGAATATACCAATAAGCCAGTGTGTTATCAAGAGCTCCTATAATTCAGCATGCACGGGAACCTTTATGAATGCTGATGCATTGGAGTATCTGTTATCTCGAGGATGTCGATATCTAGATTTAGAAATCTTTTATATAAAATCCACCCCCTATGTTGGTGTATCGAGTAGTAATTCTATTCTAGAACCAGAAACAAAAAATACGATTACATTAGATTCTGCATTTACTACCATTGTTACCAATGCATTTAACTCTAGATGTGCTCCGAATGTTCATGACCCATTGTTTATTAATCTACGAATAAAATCGAATCATGTGGATGTATTAAATGCTGTTGCGCAATCGATAGATGCAAATTTAAAGATGAAATTAAATATGAAACGCGTAACTCGGTCAACCTCTTTATATGATATTAGAGGCAAAATAACGGTCTCGATTGATGTAACAAATCAGCCGGATTGGGTAAGCAAATCCGAATGTAAAATCCGAAGTCCTACGCAACGTTGTTATAATTTACAAAGGCAGGTCATGTTGGAATCTGGTAGTCAAGAGTTGCAGTTGTATAAATTTAGCGAAATGCTAAGTGAATTTCCAACGAATATTTTTATAAAAGAAAATGGTATTGATACCAGTGTTCAGGCTATGTATGCTGTCGAGCCTGATGACCCTTTCCAAAACAACCCGATAACTATAGCACCGATCATTCTAAAATACGGATGTCAAATTATACCTTTTTGCTTCTATTCGAATGATTTGGGCTTACAGAAGTATGAGACCCTATTTAATGACATGAAAGCTGGTATTCTGCCTCTTTCTTCAGCAATACAATATTTCCATAAACGAGTAGAATAAATTACAGTTTCTTTACAATAATACTCTTAGTATTATGATCTACTTCATCCTTTAACGGAACATTCTGACTCGACAATTCCATTACTATTGGACTCGAAGATATGGTGGCAGGATTGGGTGAACTCATACTTTGAATGTCTACCTGTGGCATTGCTGGTTCTAACAAATAATCGTTTTGTCCAACCATCTTGAATGAAGGGGCTATATTAATAGTTGGCATGGCCATACCGTTAAAAGGGCCATTAAAGGGGGCATTAAAGGGGACATTAAGAGGGCCAGGCAGTTGCACAAATTCCTGTTGTTGTTTCTTTTGAAACTTGTAATAATCTTCTGGTTTGTAAATATCATGTTCGGAAACAATCTTCACTGTGTCAGATGGCAGCAATCCTTCCGTATTGATTGCTTCTATTTTCATAAAATGATCACCAATATGCGTAATTGTCCATAAACGGTTAGGTAGTAAATCCCCTCGAAACAATACCTTATCATTTAAGTTAAATGTGGGACCAAGACCTCCTCCTGAAAACAATTCTTTTGTTGTTTGAGAAAGCTCGGGAGGCTCCGTCCAACTCTTGGCGCCAGTAACCGTGTTAAACCAATAATCGCGCTGGTATGTATCAGAATAGGCCTTGACCCATGGTGTTTCCTTTTTCGGTTCAGGTGGTAAACCTTCTGGGCTTACCGGTTTAAATTCACCTTCTTCTCCTTTTGGTGGTGGTGTATAAGCATGATATTGTGGAGAATCAGAACCAGAATTATTATCATTTAGCGATCGTTCTGGCACAAAGGCGGGAGAACTAGGTGAACCAAATGTAGGTGTATGCATTTCATCTTTCGGACTATAGGGTTTGTTCACGATTTCACTGTTCCCCTTTTGTTTAAGGATTTTATTTATTTCATCTCGAACTATAGGTGCAGTTATATCAGGAATATTGGAAAGCTTTTCTATATTTTTGGAAAAACTCATGTTGGTTAACTGTTCAATATTATCTTCAGTAATAACTCGCATTTGAACATTGATCGTTTGTAATTCTTGTATAAGCAACTTTAACGAATAGGGCACACAAATAACGCTGAAATTACGACCATATACAGAAAACGTCTCAATATTCATTTCTTTTCCATCTAATGAACCAACGAATCGTAAAGGACCATCTGCCATAGGACTCAAGAAGAGATTCTTATCAGGATTATATACAGCAATCATTCCAGTATTGTTACAAACAGCCATGTAATATTTATCGCCGCGCTCCATCATGGACTCATTTAAGAAGGCCGCTGCGCCATGGGATATGACCGAGTCACGTTCCATCTCACCAATACGGAGTCCACCATCATTGGCTCTACCACTCACAGGTTGTCTTGTCAAGGCAGTTCTTGGACCCTGTGCTCTGAAATTAATCTTATCTTTTACCATGTGTTTTAAACGCATATAATAGGTGGGTCCCATGAAGATTTCTGATTCTAATTGTTCTCCCGTCATGCCATTATATAACAATTCGTTTCCACTAGAATGGAATCCCTGTTTGCTCAATATTTCACCGAAAAACCCGACCTTAGACCCCTTATTATTAAACGCAGTGCAATCTGAATATCCTCCTAACATTGTAGCTGCTTTCCCTGTAATACACTCTACTAGTTGACCAATTGTCATGCGTGTAGGGATTGCATGGGGATTAATAATAAGATCTGGACGAATTCCTTCGGCAGTAAACGGCATATCCGTCTCCTTTCATCCTAAACCAATGGTTCCTTTCTGACCTGTTCTCGATGCCATTTTATCTCCAATATTAGGTATACGAACCTCGCGAATACGCACCTTTGCAATGCGAGAACCTTCTTCACCCTCGGTAATAAATGCCTTATCTACCATACCTAATTGCCCTTTCTTGGGTGTTATTGAAATGTCGTTCTTACTACTGTTTCCAACTTCACCGCTGGATGAAGTTAATCCTATTAACACTGTTTTATCCGTTATCGGGGTATTTTCTTTGATCAGGCCATATTTATCTAACTTGCTGTAATCATATCCTGGTTTGGTTCTCGTAACCATGGAATCTGTTTCGATATTAGTAAATACCTTGTGGGTTGTTGAATTGTTACCTTTGCTCTTTTCCTCATGTGTTTCGTAAGTGCTATAATAGGTAGTGCGGAAGAGTCCACGTTTCAAAGCTCCTTCATTGATTAAAATGGCATCTTCTACATTGTATCCTGTGTAGCACATGATAGCAACAATGGCGTTTTCACCATATGGATTTCCCTCATTATTTATATATTCCAAGAACCGCGTTTTAATCAAGGGTGTTTGCCCTGAAGCCAAGACTACCGCTGTTTTATCCATGCGCACTTGATGGTTTGTGTGATACATGGAACATGCTTGTTTACTCTGTCCACAAGAGAATGAATTTCTTACAACAGGGTTGTTCTCGGGAAAACTAATGAGATTACCCATCATACCTAATGTTAATGATTCATGAATCTCCATATGCGTGAAAAATGTGTTCTTCCCTCTTTTCCTTCTGCTACTAGGTGACGAAGGACCAGCACCACCAGCACCACCAGCACCACCAGCACCACCAGCACCACCAGCACCAGCAGCAGCAGCAGCTGGTGAAGGACTTGGCTCACTGGTTAATCCCATGGCTTCAGTATTGATTGCTATCAATGCATCTTCCGTTTCATTAGGATCGATATAATCAATGATCGCATTATCCTCCTTAAACTTCCTTAGTTGTGTCGGCGAATCGATACGACCGATCACTGTATTGTCATATAATTCATTTAATTCGTAAAATTTATAAGCATTCGGATCGAAATTAGAAATCTTCTTTTCATGAAAACCAGAGATCAGGTGTTCCCAAGACAAAGAAGGATTAGATAATCTTTCTACCGTCTTCGCTGTATCATAAGACATAAGACCTGTTTCCATATTCTTATAAAATACGGGTCTACAAACACGACCTCCGTCAGTATAAATAATGATCGTATTTGATTGTATATGGAACGAAACGCTGATATAAATAGGAATAAGTCCATTTCTTCGATATAATTTTATGGTTTCGATCACATCTAGAATATTATTTTCGCCGTCCTTGTCACTAGATGCAATAATAGATCCGGCCCAATATCCATTTACCATTACTTTGGTCATAGTAGACAGGATAAGAGGACCGCATTCTTCCAGCAATTTCATATCCAACTTTTCTCTCAGCCATTGAATCATAGGTTCTCTGGAAACGCCACGGGTAATATACGTCATAATAGAGAGATGCTTATGAATACCAATGTTACCACCATCAGGGGTATCAATAGGATCGAAGAAACCCCATTGTGAACTATGTAGAACGCGAGGTCCCACTAACTTTACACTTGCATCAAGGGGTAAGTTCGTTTTTCTCAAATGACTTAACATGGAGTTATGCGATAGACGATTCAAGTCTTGAATGACCCCAACGCGCTTCGTATGTGTATAAGCACCCCAATTACCCTTAAACGCCTTTTTAAATCCCGCTTCTACATGACGCTCACTTAATATGGCCTTGTAATTATCCATAATGAGAAACTCTAAATCATCGTTATATGTGGCTGCATTATAATACTTTTTCTTTTCGAATTCAAGCTGAACAAATTTCTGTTGAATTGTATAATATTCACGAAATAAATCATGCATTAGGCTACCCACGAGTTCGATACGTTTATACTTGAAGTTATCGCGATCGGTTGGTAGCTCTATACCAGAGCTAACAGATAATAGTCGATATGTCATATAACCTAAGAAATATGCTTTTTGTATAAAATTGACCTCCCCTACATGAGGTAGAAAATAATCGGTAAGGATGGTAAACGCACGAAACTCCAAATCCGTATGTTTTACACCACCTTTTGTCAGAAGTGCAATATATCGAAGAGCATTTCGTTGATTCATGATACCTCCAGCATCATGGACGGAAGATTCGAATAAATCAATCATTCCCGTATTTTTATCTAAATCGAGCAGGCAAGTTTCAATGATTTTCTTGTCAGAAATGATACCGAGCGCGCGAAACACGATAAAAAGAGGGATAGGTTTTCGGACATTGGGAATAGACACTACAATTTGTCTAGAATTGACGAACTTTTTGGTGGGTGCTAAAATCTTTACAGAGAGGGTGCGTATTGGTTTGGATACATTTTCGGAAACGGATCTTATTTCAGCAGAGAACAAATAGGTGTCATCCGAAACCTCGCGTATATAGAGCATGTTGTCGCCGAATTTTTCCTGAGATACTACGGTTTTCTCCTTACCATCGATTATAAAATATCCACCCACATCATTGAGACATTCACCCATGGTATGTCTCACCTCTTTTGGGAGGCCATGTAATATACAAAATTCGGATTGAACCATAATAGGAAATTTGCCTAAATAAATGTCCTCTAATACTCTTGATCTTTTCTGAGTAGTAGAGTGAATCATAGATTTTACAGTAGCCTCTTTAATACGTGCAACATCATTGGGTGATAGGTCAAGTTCATCTATAGTAGGTAATGCTAGATCACTCTTATTTCTTCTCTTTTTTTTAGATCCTTTATCTTTTCCTTCTTCTCTTGACTCCGTAGGAGTAGTAGCTCCAAGTCCCACTAGTTTTGGCATCTCTCCTTCAGCCAATTGATCTATGAATTCAATCTCAATATCGTAATGAATCGTCATTCCATATGTCATATTCCTTAAACGCGCTTCATTAGGATACATAAAATGACTATGATTATCATCGTAAATGATAGGTTTGCCGAACTTGATACGAGACCCATCCTTACCACCAAAATACATGATACATTGACGAATAGGATTACCGTTTTCATCGTTTACATGAATGCTCATAGGATTTTTCTCTTTAAAAAGCTGAAAGATGCCTTTACTAAAAAAATCATTATACGAATCAATATGATGTCTTACTAAACTTTGTGGATTGTCTTTGAAGTAAGTATCAATAATATTCCACATCATGCGTGAATGATTCGAGGAATCCATATATATATAGTTGTTGTATAATATTTTATACTTTATAAATTCTTTTTCTGTTGTATATTATATAAAATGTCTAACATTATGGATTCGCTATTTGGTCCTTTAGGAAAAGACTATTGCATTTGGTTCTATTTTCTTTCAGTATTCTCCCTAATCTCACTTGTTATTGCTATTCTTCCCGCTATCTTTTATGGTATCAAGCAAGGAAAAGGTGTGGAGTATTACGGAACTTTAACGTTAGGATCGTTTAACTTATTAGTAAGTTATTTTGTGAACCGACTCTTATATTCCATGTGTTCGGGAGCCATGAATTAGGTTTCTTTTCGTAAAATATACGAAAACGCTATTTTTACCTATAATATAAGAACATGGATGTTTTATATTATAGCAATTTTTGTAAACATTCTCAAAAACTAGTCCAAACTTTAGCAAAAGCGAACATGTCGGATAAAATTAGTTTTGTTAATATTGATAAAAGAAAGAGGGATCCAGTTACGAATCAAACTTTTGTTGTTTTGGAAAATGGCAATAGTGTCTTGCTACCACCTAATATTACGAATGTCCCGTCGCTTTTACTCATTAAGCAGCAATACAAGGTTCTTTCTGGAGGAGATGATATATTGAAACATTATCATCCACAATTGAAAGCTCAGAGTGAGAAGGCGTTAAGGCATGTTGGTGGAGAACCGAATGGGTATTCATTAACTGGCGCGCCCATGAATATCATGTCTGAAAAATTTACTCTTTATAGCATGACCCCTGAGGAACTAAGCGCTAAAGGC
>Ga0214919_10000650_pt1 | contig 58912 bp, 93 predicted proteins | sample LL1503_MetaG_FD_177994 | JGI IMG/M metagenome (GOLD analysis project Ga0214919, IMG submission 177994) | Freshwater microbial communities from Lake Lanier, Atlanta, Georgia, United States - LL-1503 | ecosystem: Environmental > Aquatic > Freshwater > Lake | place: USA: Georgia | collected... | reverse complement strand
TTTCTAAACAATTATAAAAAATAATTTGTAATGGCTTTACTTTGTCCAAAGTGTGAAGAATTAAATAAGTGTGATTGTAAAACTTGTAATCCAGATGGTAAGGCAACTGACTTAGTTATCATACTTGAAGATGAACAACTTTACCAATGTTGTTTTTGTGGTCATAAATTTGATGAGCAAGACTCATTGGATTTTGAATGGGATAGAATGATTGAAGGTTTTGCTGAAAAAGCAACCCCAGAAATTTGTTTAGATTGGATATCATTAGTTCATAACGAAAGAAAGGCTTTAGAAAAAAGTATCGGTGTTGGTGAATTTGGTTTTGAACAAGCATTTAGAGTTCATTTCAAAATGAATTGGAATGATTGTGATAGAGAAACCTTTAAGAAGTTAAAAAGAGATCAAAAAATTAAAAGTATTATAAATGATTAAATTATTCTCTTACGGAACTTTATGTGAAAAAGATGTTCAACTTAAAGAGTTTGGTCAAGAATTTTATGTTGAACCTCATTTAGATTATATCACTGGTTGGGATATTATCAAAGTAAAAATGTACGGAGAATATCACAAAATAGCCATTCCAATAGAAAGTTCAAACTCAACTATAATGGGTGCTATTATTCATATTCCAGAAGAAATGATGCCTATGGTTGATGAATATGAAGGTTTAGAATACAAGAGAGTCAATATAAAAACTTTGAGCAATCTCGATTGTATAATGTATGTAAAAAGATAAAAATAAATATGAAATACACAATCGAAGTAAATGGTAAAGGTGGTGAAGCTTTCATCCACAAATTAACAGAAGAACAGTATGAAATACTACAAGATGGTGGTGTTGAAGATGATTTGATGGATCACGATCAAATCAGTGAGATTTTAGGTGTAGACTTTTTAGAAACAGAAGAAATGATAATGGGTATTTACACCGGTGGTGAGAATATTCAAATTATTGTTAAAGATGAATCTGGTGAAGTGGTTTGGGAGTCAGATGAAGACTTTGATTTTGAAGAATATGAAGAGAATTATCAATTTAACAACACAACTTATTTTTCAGCAGAAGATTATCAAAAAGGAAACTTTTTTAATTATGTTTTAGAAACTGAAGAAGAGTTCAATCCTGAAATGTTAGTAGGTGTTTTAGTTGAATTGTTAGATGGTTGTTCTGAATTAATTACCGATATTAAATACAAAGACCACGAAATGGTTAAGGATTATGGTGATACCACCTCTAAAGGTTTCACTTATATGTTAAACTAATCAAAACTTATATAAAATAAAAAAACCCACTCAATTGAGTGGGTTTTTTAGTATCAATGTGTTATTAATTAACACTCTTGCTAAGATCAGAGCCAGCTTTGAAGCGAGCAACGGTTTTAGCCGAGATATTAATAACTTCACCTGTCTTAGGGTTACGACCTTTACGAGCTTCTCTTTGAGAAGTTGTGAAAGTACCAAATCCTACAAGTGTAACTTTCTCACCTTTTGAAAGTGATTCAGATACAGCTGAAACGAAAGCATCAACTACTTCGTTAGACTTTGACTTTGATAGACCAGTTTGATTAGCTATCGAGTTTACTAAATCTGCCTTATTCATTTGTCAGTTATATTTTTTTATTACGGAAACACTTTATTTACCGTATGTTTCTTATACACATAGACAGGCTCTAAGTTTTAAAAAGTTGAGTAAAATTGAAAAATAATTTAATTTTTTATTATTATTATTTTTCTTATATTTGTAAATATGTTACCAAAGAATATACCACATTCAATGAGGTGTCCATTTTGTTCAGGTATAGCTGAGCTTGAATGGTATACAAGTAGTATAACAGAGTATTTGTCTTACTATTGTAAAGTTTGTGAGAATGGTTTCACAACAACGGAATCAGATACAATATCACTAAGTAGATATCGCTCAAAGAAAAGAAGTTTATTAAGAAAAGATAAAATAAAAAAATTATAAATGTGTCGTAAACCTTGCCGTGAATGTCCCTGGAAAAATGAAAACCAGCATAGTATTAAATTCAGAAAGTATTCTGAAAAGATGGAATCTATTGGTAAAATAAAAAACCATTCTTGTCATATGATAAATAAAGATGTATGGGGTTATCAATCTGAAATAGATAGTAAGAATGTTTGCGTTGGTTCGTTAAACTTTAAGGATAAAAAATAATAAAATTGATATGGAAAAAAGAGAAATTAGAACATCATTAAACGAAGCGATGTTTACAAACATTTGTAAGCATGGATTTATTAGACATCAAAGTACACTTTCAGGAACTTATGATGTTAGGTTCACTAGAGTTGATATGAAACAATTATGTAAAGGTGAAGTATTAGAAAAGCAAACAGACGATGCTGTCTTAAAGTTTGGACTACAAGATATTGGTTCAGATTTAATCAGAGAGATTGTTAAGCGTTCACCTATTTATTCAGAGTTATCACAAGAAATTTAATTATGGAATTAGCATTAATAGTATTGTCTTTTACGGTACTAATTTGTTTAATCTTTATTGGTAAATTATATTCAAAGAATGTTAGTTTACAAATAGAAATTGCTAATATGAAATTAACCGTTGATAAAGTTAATCAAGCTCAAGAAGAACTGATATCAATTGATACAGGTGATAGAGCTATTATACCAGATTATGGATTACAACACACAGATACAAAAGAAAGCTTTAGTGTTACTTATGAAGTTGAAATAACTGAAGTATCTATGGATAAGGTAAAAGTAAAGGCAATTGATTATACATCAACAGATAAGTTTGCTAAAGATCCAAAAAACAAGCAAGCAATTATTAATTTCTTACAAGATAAGTGGGTCAATAAGAAAGATATAGAGTTAATCGTGGATGATTCAATGAGAAGAGATCGTAAATTACAACAAATATTAAATTAAAAATGACGAGGTTAGAAACAGCAAAAGAAAAAGCCAAGAGCTTACTAACAGAAAATAAGTTTGAAGAGATTGATAAGTATATCAGTTCTATTCCCGTACCAGGTACTAAGAAAGCAGACCTTTGGGAAAACTTCTTAAAAGGTGAAATGATACTCAATACTTGGGTAGAACCAACTCAACTTTCAAATGAAGAACTTTTAAAGATTGATAATGATATTAAAGAAAGAGGTGTTTTAGCCGTCTTAGAAATCATTGACAATCAAAGAATGTTACCAAGTAATCTTAAAGAACATCTTCGTAGAAAGTATGCTAAAGAATTATCTGAGGTAAAAGAAATAATTCACAAAAGAAAATACTCAACTAAATAATAAACAACTAATATAACAAATATGAATTACGGAAAAGAATTTCAAAAGTACGCCTTGAGTGAAGGTATCTCATCACTTAACTTACACTATTTTGATAAAAACTTAGAGAATAGTATGACACCATACATTCTTGAAGAAAGAGAAATGCGTGTAACTCAAATGGATATCTTCTCTCGCTTAATGAGAGATCGTATTTTGTGGGTAGCCGGTGTTGTTAACGACAATATGTCAACTATTGTTCAAGCTCAGTTAATGTTCTTGGATAACTTAAACAACAACGACATCACCATGCATGTTGACTCTCCAGGTGGATCAGTTAAATCTGGTTTATCTATGGTAGACGTAATGAGATACATCAAGTCTGATGTGGCTACTATCAATACTGGTATGGCGGCATCAATGGGTTCTATCTTGTTATCATCTGGTACAAAAGGAAAACGTTCCTCATTGAACTTTTCTAAAGTAATGATTCACCAAGTTAGTTCTGGTGCTCAAGGACACGTTCAAGATAATCGTATCTCTCAAATGGAGTCTGAAAAGTACAACTACATCTTGTTTAAGATGTTGGCTGAGAATTCTGGAAAATCATTTGATGAAGTTTTGGAAAGTGCTCGTAGAGACAAGTGGTTAAATTCACAAGAAGCATTAGACTTTGGATTTATTGATGAAATTATCCTTAGTGATAAGACATCTTCAATCACAACTCTAATGGATGGTTTTGAAGATTACTATCAAAAAGAAATACTACAAGTTCCTACAACTGGTAGTGGCTCAAGTGTCTCTACTAAGAGAACTCCAAAGAAGTAATTCTTTCCGTAAGAATTAAAACCCATCAAGTAATTGATGGGTTTTTTTGTTTATTGAAATTTATTTTATATCTTTGCTGTAATGAATATTCTAAAAAATAAGATAGTAATCAATGAACTATTTGAGAAAGGTAAATACTTATCAAATGGGATTGTTATGATCAAATTCTTAGAATCAGATTCTACTGATTTTCTTTTTGCTGTTTCATCTAAGAAGTTCAAAAGAGCTGTTGATAGAAATAGAATCAAAAGATTAATGAAAGAATCTGTTAGAAAGATTACCGTGAATAATAAAAGAATTGCTTTTGTTTACACTGGTGAAGGTGTTCCAACATTTGAAACTATAAACAAAAGCATAAACAATATACTTAGTAAACTATGAAGTTAAACTACGAATTGATTAAAAAGAACTTAGCAACTTACGCAGAAGCAAAAGAAATATTTCCTATCATATCTGAATATGAGCAAGGACAAGTTAGTTATGCTACAATGTCTAAGTTAGGTCTTGGTGACTTTGCTAGTTTTGGTAATTTTATAACCAATTGTTTCAAGGCTGGTTTTAATCCTGTTATGAAAGGAATTACCTGGCGTAGATTGAAACCTATGTTAGTTGAACAAACTCTTAATGAAAGATTTAAGAAGTTTATATTTAACAGAACTCAACGTCAGTTCAATGAAATCTTAAACGATGGTTCTACTTTTGATCGTTATTTGAATGGTCGTTGGATTTCTAAACCAGGCACTTCTCGTAGAGGTCGTAGAACTTCTGGTCGCAGAAGTCATGAACATATTGAAAGCTTCAAGTCTTGTATTATTCCAATGATTAACTATATCATTGAAAATAACATTGAAGTTTATGATGGACAAGACGATCGCAAAGATCACTATACATTTTTTAAAAATCAATCAGTTATTACTTCATCTATTTGTTGGTATATAGATAAAGAGTTAGATTTTTCGGATGTTCCTAAACGTGAGATTGACGTAACTCGTAAGTTATTAAGTAGTTTGGCTCAGATTGTTGATGATAGTAAAATTGATTTTAGAAAGTTAAACTCTGATTATATTATCAACTCAATTTCTGAGAAGATAACTAAGTTGATGAAAGTCCCAGAAGGAACAAGATTGAAGGCTTTGAATGATTATAATGATAATTATGGACAAAAGAGTCTTACTAAAGATCAGTATTATGAAGTTCGTAGTACAAGTACTTCCAATGGTTATGTAACGGTTTTAGTTTATGGTGATAGCAATCGTTCAGGATGGTTTCAGTATTCTTGTTTTGAAGATGTTCAGTCACATCGTGATGATTTATTAAATAGTTTGTTTGGGTCATGAGATTTATAGTAAATAGTAGAGGAGAATATTATCATATCATTGAAGAACTTCAATGCCCTTTCAATGAGAAGAAAGATTATATCATCTTAAAAGATGGTGAGATTATTTATTGGAGGCATTCTAATAACTATTACCAAGACATGACGGTGGATATTGTAATGATGAATTATCATATTGATGAAATTGAACACACTCACTATAGAAGTGATATGAGAAAGCAAAAGACTTTAGGTTTCTTGAGAGAAACTTTAAGTAAGATGATTGCTTATAAAAGAGAAATTAAAATTGATGAAGTTTTAGATAAGACACCAAAAGAGAGCGTATGGTTAGCATGTTAAAAAATAAACTCTATAGATTAAATCGTTGGTTAGATAACCACGAGTTAGCCAAGTTTTTTATTTTACTAACCTGTGTAGGTTTTTTTACAATTCCTCTACAATTTGGTAATCAAATAGGTCTTATAGTAAGTGTTTCAACAATAACTATTGTTTGTTTATTTGTTATCTTTAGAATGAATATAATGAATGATAAAGTTAAGTTTGATAGGAGTAAATATGATGTACCTGAAGCTGGTGAAATTGTGGTTGTTAAGAAAGACTTTTACTATGATGGTCAATTTAGAAAGTTCATTAATACTTCTGATCAAAGTCAGAAACCAAACTGGTGGAAAGTTCCTAAAGGAACAGAGTTAGTTATTCTAAATGTAGATGAAGATGATGGTGATTGGAAGATAAGATTTATAGAACCAACATTTAATTCACAAACAAAAGGTAGTATGAATTTATACTATCTTGATACGAAAGATTATTGGGACACTAAAGCAAACATTAGAAGTAAAATATTAAGTAAGATAGGAATATGAAACCAAGTTTTTTAAGAATATTTCAAGAAGTTAATACTGAGGATGGTAGAGGTATGCTCGTTAGTATAGACACACCACACAACGGTCTTTATGTTGAGTTTGATAGAGCTAAAGCAACCGTTTGGTATGGAACAGATAAATCTGTTTATAATGGTGCTAGATGGATTAGTAAACAATATTCTTTGAAAGATTTAGAAGAATGGAATAAAGAATTAAAATTAGATAACACTTTAGAACAATTAGGGATATGAAAATCACTGAAGAAGAAATAAGAAAATACCCAGAATTTCACGCGGAACTATGGAGATTATGTCAAGAAAATTTAGGACCAGATGATAGATTAAATTGTATTGATATTCTAACAAATGAGGAAAATTGGAAAGATGGTATATTTGGTTTTAATATAAGATATCATTTTAATGGTGATATGTTGAATTGGAGAACAATAGATTCACATAACTCAAATAGGACTTATAAACAATTAAGTGAAGAACTTAAAATAATACTAAGAGATAAAAAATTAAAAGAATTAGGAATATGATAGGAGAAAGAGTAGTAGTTTTAGAAGAATTTGAATTTAATGGTAAAGTCTATAAGAAAGGACATCAATTCACTATCACTGGTGATGATGATATGAGGGGTTTAGACTTAGAAGATGATTATGGCAATTCAATTGGTGAAACACGATTCAGCGGTTGGAAGTTTGAACTTATTAGTAAATTAAGAGATGATAAATTAAAAGAATTAGGAATATTATGAAAAAAATAATTATAATACTAATGTTTATTTGTGGTGGATTATATTCTCAATGTGATACCTCACTTATTTCAGAAAAATTATATCAAAGCAATTTACAATCAGAAAAATTAAAGTGTCAATTAGAATCCGCAAAAACTGAGATAATTAAACAAAAGACATTAAAGTGGATAGCGGTTGTTGGTGGTGCTTATGTTAGTACCATGATTTTTATATTTCATATTAAAGAGTAATGAGTACAGAAGAAAGATTAAACAAAATACTATGAGAAAAATACATAAATCTAAGTTTGATGATAAACCACACGTTCTTAAAACAACTTTAATGTATGTTCATGATAATAGAATATGTGATGGATGTGATGTTAGCGGTGTTAAATGTGCTTGTTTATCATTACTCGGAGGTGGAACATCTAACTTATGCCAAGATTGTATTGAAGGAATTTTAGATAGTTTAGATTCAACCGCAGTAAGAGATATTAAAATAGATAAGATATTACAATGATGCCAACATTAGAAATAATAATTAAAGCATCTGGAATACACCCAAGTCGTGTGTTCAATGTTTATATTTTTGGTAGCCAAATTTACGGTACATCCAATTCTGATTCAGATTGGGATATTATTATGGTTGCTAATAACTCTGTTGAATCAACTGAGATTAGAAGAGGTTTGTTTAATATTCACGTTTATACTCCGGATAAGTTTAAGGCTGACTTAGAATGGCATCGTATAAACAATTTAGAGTGTATTTGGGCACCTGATTGGGCTAAGCTAAAAGAGACTATCAAATATGATTTTAAGTTGAACCTGGCGAAGCTGAGACACGCTACCTCGCATATTAGTTCTAATAGCTGGGTGAAATGTAAGAAAAAGTTAGAACAAGATGATTATCACATTGGAGTTAAATCTTTATTTCACTCTTTAAGAATTCCTATGTTTACCACTCAAGTAGCAACATCTGGTAGAATTACTGACTTCTCTTGTGCCAACTTTATCTGGAATAAAATTAAAAGTAAAAGATGGACTTGGGAAGAATTAGATAATGAGTTCAGAGAACTTAGAAATGAAATCTTAACAGACTTTAGAAAAGTAGCAGAAAAATGAAAGAATATAATATGATATCGGGTGGAGTTGATATGAGTTATCAAACTACTTTAATACTTCAACTCGCTAGAAGACTTACCAGAAAAGCAAAAAGAAAAAACAAAATTAAAAGAATATGGAACCTATAGAAACTTCACCTATTATAGTAAATTTAGACTTTGCTAGTTTATATCCGACAACTCAAGTAGCATATAATATTGGATTAAGTATTAGAAAGGCTATCATAAGAAAAATGAAAATTAAAAAAATATTTAATCTATAATGTATTGTATTTGTTGTAAAAAGAATAACGTAATTCCTAATACACCACCTGTTAGTTCTAAAATCTCAACTGAAGATTCACCACCTCAACACGAGGAAGATATTCTTTGGAAAGATTCTAAAAGACCGGATGGTAGTTTAGTCAACGTAAATAATGAAATGATTGATAATGGAATCATTCATATCATTGATGCTGGTTATGGATCAACACACGATGGTGATCAATTTGTTATTGCTATCTGTGATGATTGTATTAAAGAGAACTTAGCAGACGCAACACTTCTTTATTGGGGAAATTATATGTATGGTGGTGATTATGCTAATGATGAGATTGAAAAGTCTAAACAGAAATACCGCAGAAGAAAGAATTTAGATGATATCGTCTAAGCCAGGTTTGTAGTCATTTAACATTTCTTTGTAATCTCTAATGATAGCATCAAAGATAAAGTCTAACATATCTTCTGAGCAATCAGAGCAACCATCCATTATACTCATCATCTTAATATGATTAAGTTGTAACACTTCTTCGTATTTAGTATCAGGACAGTATATTTGAAACCACTTGAAATGTATCTCAGACATTTCGTAAAGTTTATCAAGTTGATTATCAGTTAATTCACTCATATTAAAATCAATTTTCTAACGCCTCGATTGATAAATAAATAATCAACCTTAACATTATATATATTTGATTCTTTAGATATATTTAATCTATCTAACATAACACTTGAACTATCTTTACAACTTCCTTTGAATAAAGTATCGTTATCAACATTATCTGTTACAAATAAACTTAGTTGATTTATCTTACCTCTTAACTTTATTGAAGTTACTTTCTCATCTGTTAAAGATTCAAAGTTTTTATGTTTTGATAAGTAATTGAAAATTTTAGGTGATGTTATAACCCAGTCATAGTATTCACCTATCTCATCAACTATAACTTGTGGATTTGGCTTACTGAATAACTTCATAATTCCTTTCTTATAGAACTCTAATTCATCGGTACCAAATAGTTCTAATGATTTAATAAATTGATTATCAAGTAATAATGATATTGAACACATTAAAGTAGGTGTATCAAGATTCTTGACTTCAGTTGTAGTTGAATCTAGTTTATAATCATTACTTGTTCTACTAGTAACAATACTATTATCAACTTTTTTAACTTCAACAGATTCTACTTTAGCAGGATTGCTATTAACAAATAATGTTTCAGCAATTAAATTTTTGTGTGAGATAACAGAAGTAGATAGGATATCATTTATGTAATCTATATTAAGATCATTCATAAAGATTTTATGAATTAATTACTTAATTGTTTAGACTTTTCCTTAAATAACTCAGATACTTTAGTAAATATTTCTTTTGGATATTTACCTTCATTTGCCATATATTCAGCAGTTAAACCTCTTAGGTAAGCTGATTCAGCATTTGTAATTTTACTACAAGACTCTTGAACCATATTCATAAACATTTCTTCGTCTTGACCGTAATTATTATAAAGAGATTTAAGTTTATTTCTATGTGGAATCATTTTATCTTTTTCTTGACCTTCAGCGATCTTTTGATTTACCTCATCAATTTTAGAATCGATTGTTTCCCAATCAGATACTGAGGATTTTAATGATTCTAATATTTTCTTTTCTTCTTTTGAAGATTTATCTTTTAGCAAATCCATTAAAGCTTCTAAGAACATTTCTTTACCAGCAACTTTGATACTACCAGCTCTTAAATATCTATCAATTGGACCATATGTTCTAATAGAAAGAAGTTGTTCCATCAAGTTCATAACTTTAACCTTAAAAATTTCTTCTTCGTTTAACTGTTTAACTTCTACTTTAGGTTCTTCTGAAACCTTTACGTTTGATATGTTACTGAATTTTTTCATATATAAATCTCAATTTGTACTATATATATTAAAACAACAATCTGCTTTTCCTATAAAACAATTATGAATAAAAAAATTAAAATAATTTTACTTACTCTTTTTATCACTCTTATATTTCAAAAAAGTGGTCAAGAAAGTATTGTAAATAAAATCGACAAGTCTGTTATCGTTGATATTAAGACTACAACTAAGATTATTAAATCTTCTATTAAGATTATTAGACCTGAAGAAAAAATTGAAACATCTTATGAACAAATTCACAGTGCTACTTGGTATAATCTACACAATCATTATACAGCTTCAGGTGAAAAATTTCATAAAGATTCTTTAACAGCGGCTTATAATTATGCGAAATTTGGAACTTATTTGAAAGTAACTAATTTAAGTAATAATGAATCTATTATTGTTAAAGTAATCGACAGAATGGGTAATAAGTCACCAAATAGAATTGATTTGAGTATCTGTGCTTTTGATTCAATTGCTAATTTATCTTCTGGTAAAGTCAAAGTAATAATAGAAGTTGTTAAATAGTCTTCATCGAGATTATAAGTCTTTCTTTGAACTCTTTATCATTCTCTAAGAATTCAATTCTATTTTGTTTTCCTATTTCGATTAAGTCTAAATCTATTATGTTAGACAATACAGATTCTATTTTCTGAATGTTTGTTCTTGACCATTTACCTAATTTATTGAACCTCGTTTCAAAATCAACTACTTCACAAAGAAATCTTGAGTCTGTTATTAATTCGCTCATTGGTCTTGCTTTGGTTGTAACAACAACATTTGCCATTGATTTAGCTTCATTTATATAATGACCCCACCCTTCAACAGTTGATGGACAAATGTGTATTAGGTTTCGGTTAGCCATATCTATAAATTCAGAATCATCTAACCTATTTCCTATAAAGTTAACATTGGGTTTTATTATTTGACTCTTCGATATTATATTAAGTTTTGGCATACTTATATTCCAATTAGTTAAAATTTCTGTTCCTTTATTAATCGATTTACCTTGAGTATGAAAACATTCTTTTACTTTCTCGACATCTTTATACATATCAAATGATGTGAATCCTATGTAGTGAACGTTATTGTGTATATTACTAAATATTTGATATGCTATTTTTGTTTTAACAAATATTGATTGGAAATTTACTAACTCTTGAATCCATTCTCTTAAAAACCATTCTTGATTAGGAATTAATATATTGTATTTACCATAGTATCTTCTATCAAGTGATTCTAAGAATATACAAATTTCATTATCGTCACTAAGTGGTTCTAACTTATCAGAATTATCCCTAAATTCAACTTTACCTATCTTACTTAAAATATCAGTGAGTATAATTATATCTTTTGTTAGTCCAGAATTATTTTTATGAGCGATTATGGTTATCATTTTATTTATATTTTTCTAAATGAAAAAAGTCGAACATTTGTTCGACTTTTATTAATGATTTAAGTAATTTATATTTTACCTTTGTACTCTTGAACATCATTTCTAACTTCTTGAGATATCTTTTTTAACTCTTGCATGGCTCTTCTGATGCGAGTACCTGCTGTTTTGTTACCTTTAACAAAAAACTTTTCAAAGTCTTCTTTCAAGTTAAAATTCTTTCCTTCGATTTCAAAATCCTCAGTAAGTAACTTAACTAATTTGTCATATTTGTCTAAGTATTCCATAAATATTTTTATTTTTTATGGTTTATATATTAAAAATGACACTTTCTTTGGATTTTTAGTAATAAAAAAGGGAAGTATTTAATTACTTCCCTTTTAATATGAATCTTTTATTAATAGAAATTTATTGAATATTAAATTGTTTTCTTAGAATCTCAAAAGCTAAATCTCTTTGTTTATTAACATATCTACTTGAACCTGATGTTTTGATAATACCTAGATTGTTCATAACCTTTAAGAAGTCTGTTACATCCTTAGGCATAACAATAATATCATTTACTTTACACATATCAGCAATGCCTTTATTAGCAGGTAGTTTCTGATTCATCTTAGTATCTTCAGTGTAAATAATATTTAAAATTTGATCATAAAGCATCCATTTTTGGTAGTTAGGATCTTTTTCAAGTCTATTTCTAAATTCTTTATAAGAACGGAACTTATAGTATTCGTTAAAATAAACACCAGCTAAAATAACTAACTCAATTAAAGTTGAGATTAAGATAAATGCCAATGAGTTTGAACTATTATCTTTCTTTTTATCTTCTGTCTCAGCTCCAACAGTTGTTTCGTGTTCTTTAATTTTAGTAGCAAGTTCAGTCTTAACAGTAGCCTCATCTGCTTCTAACTTAGTAATATCTGTTCTTAAAGTTGTTTTCTCATCTTTTAAATCTTTGATTCTACTTTTTTGAGAACGAGTTGGTGGTTGAATTGCTTCAAGTTCAGTTTGTTCTTTATCTTTAGCATCAAGTTTGTCTTTGTTTACTTTAATCTCTGTCTCAATATCAGTAATTTTAACATTATAAACTTTAGTTAAGCTATCAGAGAATAGATTAACTGTTTCTTTTTGTGTTTGCTCAATTACGGCTTCTTTAGAAGAGAACTCTTTAGCACCGTGAATTGAAGCATAAAATGATGTACTAATAATTGCTAAACTTAGTATAAATAAAGGTAAAACATCTTTTGTGAATGCTTTGACTTTTAAGTATTGAATACTAAATTTATCAAAGATATCTCTTTTAAGTAATTCAAGACCACTTAACATAACAATAGAAGCTATAAATACAGCTACTGGATTATTTTCAATAACACCACCTAATACTTTTGACAAAGCAAAGTAAGCTAAAAATATAGAAGCAAAGTGTCCAAAAATAGAAAGTAATAACATAACCACATTGATATTTTTATATCCTTGGTTAAAATTCTGACCATTTATTTTTTCTTCTAATTTTTTAAATTCATTAATTTTCATTTTCTTTAAGAATAATTTTTCCAGACCATCTTTCCTTTAGGGTAAGATTTCTGTTTTTCATACTATCAATGACGTTTTGTTTATCAGCTAATTCAACTTGTAAATTCAATTTTTCTTTTTCACAAGCTTTAATTTTATTTTCTAGATTTTGAATTTGTCCTTCAAAATCAATTGTTTTTCTTTCTAAGTTTCCTTGTTTAAGTCTATAAAAATATCTCCATTTAATTAATAAATACTTTAACTCAGTTGGAGAATAATCATCCTCAAACTCTGAAGTCATTAGAAATTCAAGTATCTCATCGTCTTTTAGTTCCGAAATCATAGTATATATATTTTTTTTAGAAACCAAACTCTTTACGTTCTTTAGGTTTCTTATTCCTTATTATATCTAAAACCGTAGTTTTGTTTTTATATTGTTTATTATTACCTAGATATTCAGATAACTCTACCGATTCAATTGGTGATAAATATTCAAAGTCAATTACTCTGATTAAGTTATTTGATTCTAAGAGTGAATGGTCTATTTCATCTTCATCTTCAACATTAAATATAGCAATCACATTAACTTCCATTGAATCTGATAAAAAACCATCAACCATTTGTAAAAGATTATTTGCGAACATATTAGATTTAGTAAAGTATTCGTGAAATAACATTTCACAATCATCAATAATGATAACTGGTTTGCTATATCTTTTTAAGAATTTTCTAAACTCTGGATTGTTTATAGTATGTTCTATCATATTGTTAGGTATGAAGATAACAATTCTGTCTAATTTAGAAGCTAGGTAGTTAATAACAGATGTTTTACCAGTGCCTCTTTCGCCGTGAAGAATACTTAAACCTTTATTGGATTTTTTGATTTCTTTTATAAGTTTGTTAATATCTTTTCCAGTTTGTTTAGCATAGTAAAGTGAGAAGTTATCAATATCAAACTCAGACATATCAATTGGTTCAATTTCTAAACCATTTGTAGAACTAAGAACTATGGTACTTAGCTTATTAGATTCATCTTCTTCAAAATTAACAATACAATCATTTAACTTTTCAACTATTTCTTGTATAGTTTCAAAGTTATCTTCTGATTTATAAAAGAAGGTTACCTCATTAACCATAGAATTTTCATGTTTTCTATCAATTATAATATAAGAACAATAAGTATCTTCACTTAATTTAACAAACATTTTATCATTAATGATGAAATTTTCTTCATCTGGTAAAACCTCAGTAAAGAAGTTTCTTTCAATTATGTATGTGTTTAATACTTCAACAAATAATTTTGTTGAATATGTATTATGTATAACTATTTTATTAGGTCGAGATTCAAATTGCTCCCAACAATATAAAAAGTCATTTAACTCAGCATCATCTTTATTTACATTAAGATTTAGAGTTGGACCGATGTATTTAGATTTATTTTTCAAAATAAGAAAATTGGTTTTATTTTTTTATATATAATGTCATTAAAAGTTTATTTAATAAATGAAACAAGACGTAGATTCAATTCTTTTAGCAAATTGGTACTTAATTAAGTGTAAGATGGAAAAACCATCTTGCCCTAAGACGGAACTAGCTAGAAAGTATCTGGTTGCTAAAATAAATAAGGCTTTGTTTGAAAGAACTAAATTATCTAGTCCAATCAAACAAAGCCTTATTTAGTTTAAATAATATTAAATTGAAGGTCCTTCAATTGTTGTATCGATAGCTGGTCCGTCAATGACTGGATTGATAGTTGGATTATTCTCAAACATTCCTTTTTCTTGTTCTTGTTTAATCATATTCATGATAAACTCTCTTTGTAACTTTTGAACCTTGTCTTTTTCTTGCTTTAATTTGTTGTTTCTTGCTTGAACTTTTCTACGATGTTCTTTTGCTGCTTTTCCCATATTAATTATTTTTATGTTTTTAGTTATATCTAAAGTTAATTAAAATGTTTATTAGAATTTAAAATCATATCCAATATCTTCGTGTACTTTAATATACTTTTGAAGTTCATCATAGTTCAATCCCTTTACAACCGTACCATTATCAAGTGTAATATCATATAAAAACCCAGCATCTGTTGGCACATCGTTATCTTTGTTAGTATTACCAGTATCTTTTGTAGGTTCACTACTATCTTTTTCTAAATCTTTTTTAATTTTTACCAAATCGCTTATATCTGGATCAGGTGATTTACTACATAATTTAATGTGGGGTGCTGGTATTAAAGCCTCAATACCTAATGTTGACCAAATAAAATCAATAATACCATTGATTACTTTTTCAAATAAACAAAGAAATGGAACTACTAACTTAACAGGTCTAACACAATTTTCTCTATATTGTCTAGCGGTATAAGTTGGTAACTTAGGCATAAACGGCATACTAATAACTTGGTTCAAATCAACTAATTCATAATCATCCGGTATTAAAAACTTACCCTTTGGTGAAGCATCTTTATAAGGAAGATCAGTTGGTAGATTAAATCCATCTGGAATTTTAGGTGCTACATTTGGTGGTTTTGGATTAGGAACATGAACTAAAGCACACCACTCAGCCAATTTTTTAGGCTCAAATTTAACACCAGCCAATTCTAATATACCCAATGGTGTAAAGAATTTCATTAACCAACTAAAAGATAACAACTCAACTATTTTCGATGGAAGTGTAAGAGGATTTGTTAAACCTTTGAAGAAATCCATTAACCATTTAATTATACCACCTATTATTTTTATAGGTAGTGTTACAAAACCTAATAACATTTTTAGAAGAGGTTGTGAGTTATCATTTAACCCTCTAAACTTAGCTTTAAGTTTACCAATCATATCTTTTAAAGCTTTGTTATTAAGATCTTTCTTCAAAGCATTGTCTAACTCATCTAATTTCTTTTGAGCATTTTCTAAGTTAACAGATTCATCAGGTGTTTGTAATATATTATTGGCTTCATTTAATAACTTCTCAGTATCTTCACCTACATAAACATAATTATAGTTAACACCATTTATAAATGAACCGGTTGAGTATTTGATATCCAGAATATCAAAGTTATCATTTGGATTAATTTTACCTTTATTCTTAGTTGATTTATAAAGAGGATCATCCTTAAATGACTTTAACTCTGATAAGTTCAAACCACCCGCTAAACCATTAGCACCAGTTCCTTTGAAATCTTTTATTTTTGGTTTTAGGAAATCTTGAATGTTTTTTACTTTTGCTTTATCTAAACTTTCTTTGAATATTAAATTTATTGGAACGCCATCAGGTAGTTTATCAAAGTTCATATCCATACCAAAAGGTAAATCTTTTCCAAAAATAGAGAAGGGTAACAAAGCTAATCCATCTAAAAGAAATTTATAATCTCCTTTTTTATTAACAAAAACGTGATTTGAAATAGGTGAGTTCTTAAATATATCTTTTACATTTCTAGATCTTTCTGATGGTTTCTTATCTTTCATTTTATCCTTTTCTTTCTTGGCAGACTCAAAAGCTTTAAAAGAATCTTTTGAAAATATTGAAAAACCTTCACCCATTTTCTCTTTTAATATCTCAACAACAAATTTCGCTGGATTGGTAAATAAAGAAATAAGTTTTACTATTTGAGGTATAAGTTTTGTTACAATATCAACTACAAATGATAAAAATACTTTAGCCGCACCAATAGCGTGTGGTAGTTTATAATATCCACCACCAGGTCCACCCGCACCGGCACCTGCCTTAACATCTTCAGTTTGTTTATTTTTATCGACTAAAACACCTTCTATTACATAATAAGACTCAGTATCTAAGTCAGTGAGCATATATCTTTTAATAACTTCAATCTCTTGTGGATTTTCAGGACCACCAGCTCCATATTTACCTGTAGAAAATAATTCATCTTTAGTTAAAGCATCATTTGTAATCTTTGATGGATCAATTATTTTACCATAAGGGAAGTTAGTATTCTCCGCTTTTATTTTATACAAAGGTATATCTAAAGATGATGATATTATATTAATATCACCTTCATTAGCTCCATCCTTTTCGGGATCTGAATCATAATTAATAATAATTTTTTTATCTTTTCCAAATGTAGGAAGTGTATCATTAAGGTTTGGTAAGTTAAGCGCACTACCAAACAGTGTTCTATCATATACATAGTACCATTTCTTTACTTCACCATTTTCTAAATAAATTCTAGTTTTTGATTTAGAACCTAACCAATCATCATTTAAAAATTGAACACCATTATCAATTGGTATATAAACTTTATGTGGAAAAAAGTCTTTTAATCTAAAATCATAAGAGAATTTTATTTCGTGTAATAATTTTACAATTGGTGATCTAAGAGCGTGATTTATAGCCTCAAGAGCATCATTGTCTCCAATAGGAAGTATATCATATATTTTATCTAACATTTCTTTTATTGAATATGTCCATTTGTAATCTTTTTCACCACCGGGCCAAGGTATAGAAAATTCTATTGTATGTTTTTGACTAAAAGCATCACTAGCATGTTTTAGTAAGTCATCTATTTTATCAATAAAATCACCTACATTGAGTTCAAACTTCCAATGTGCTTCTGGGTTAATTTCATACAAAGCAACCATCTCAAGTAATAAACCAGGTGCTACTATAGATAGTAGCCCCATAACTATTACTTGTGTAGAAGACATAACCCATTTATACTTTCTGTAGTAATATTTTCCACCTTTATTTACCAACTCATGTATTAATAATAAATTATTCTCACCATTAAGAAAATCTTGTATTTTGTTACCACCTATTATTTCTCTTTTTAATACAATTCTACCTTTAACATTTTTATACTTTCTAACTGGTATTTTTGACCAAGCAGATATGTTATACCTGTTATTGTTTTCTATTCTTTTCTCAGGTGATAAACCAACATTAGAATTATAATTCCAATTTTCTAAAACATACTCATCTATATCAGTAAATGATTCTACTTGTTGGTCATTTTTTCTTATTTCAAAGTTGAATTTCTCATTAGTTGAAATACTAAATCTAGCTTTATTTTTAATAAATGATTTAATATTAGATTTAATCTCTGCTTCACCTTTAGCTTCTTCAAACTCAATATTTGTACTTGGATCAATTCTAATTATCTTTGTTTCATAATCAGCCTCTGGATCTATCCAAATATAACCAGCTGGTATGTTTTGTGTTTTATTATATTCTGTTATTTTACTATCATACTTAGCTTCATTTGAATAAAATCTAAATGGTTTAAATGGTATTCTCATTAAGTCTGGGAAAGCTGGCTTACCATTAACATCTTTATAAACAGAAGCTTTAGCTTGTCCATATAAATAAACGTTTTGAACGTGAGAAGGAACATTAAAGTTATCAATTATGACATTAGCAATTTTATCTTTTTCAGATCTTTCTGTGTGTATTTTAGGTTCTACTGAGAAATCAGCAACTTCTTCTTGTTGGTACATTTTATACTTAACAATATCAGTAAAGAATGATTTGTGTGTATCAGTATCAGTTGAATCAAAACTAACAATAACTGGCGATCCTTCAATAGCATCTTCTTTGTTTATTAAGTTCTTATCACCTTTTTTATATTTTTTTAATTGCCATTCTTGACCAGGTGGATTATGACTTGGTTTAGTTTTACTATTTTGTTTATCAACACCAGCATATCTTTCCCAAGTAAATGTTGGTGAACCTAAAGAGGGCCAAACGTTTCTAACAGGCTCGGCTAGCGTTATCTCATTATTTGGGTAAAGATTATCCATATGCCATTTTTTTGACCTTGTAATCCAATCAGCTCTTTTAAATGGTGTATTAACATAAGTTAAATTATAATTTGAATCTAATCCAACAGTTTTAAGTATTTCATTAGGATTAAGTGGTGTACCATCAGCTCTAAATATACCTAAGATAATTCTCTCAGGTTTATATTTGTTGTATGGATCATCATCTTCTAAATTTAAATCAGTTACTTCTTCTGGCTTTTCTTTTTCAGGTGGTAAGTCAATATAAATATATTTGTACTCAATATCTGGCTTGAAAACTCCAGTTGAATAAACAGTTGATACTACTTCCCAAGTTTTGTTACCATTAGCATCTTGGTTTGAACCAGGACCCGCAGTACTAGCAGTTGGTCCAACTGGATCTTTAATTCTTTCAGCATTACCATACTTATCAATCTTTACTCTAGAACCACTCTTAGAAAACTCTTGTAACTTAGCAAGAGCAACTTTTATTTCTTTAGCATTTTGATATCCAATTGCTTTTGGTCTACCATCTTGAACACCAATATTACCAACAGGTTTTAATGATTTAGTTGAGAGTGGTACACCCAATAAAGGCATAACTCTTGCTATAATATCTTCTATCTTAGCAATATTACCAATTACCAATTTAGCAACTTCAAAGTAAGGTTTTTGAGTTTCAAACATTGATGTTAGCATTGTTTTTTCAAAACCTTTGAAACCAATACCATCCATTGGCGGTAAATTAACATCCTCTTTTGGAAGTTTAATCTTACCATCTTTTTTATATTTACTTATATCGGGTAAGTTAAAATCGTTTAACTGAGCAAATTTCTTAAAAACTTTCTCATTACCTTGAGCAATAGGATGATTGAAGTTCTTAAACATTGCTTCTTTCATCATCTTATCAGTAATACCAATATCACCTTTGATGAAACTTTGTAAAAAATCTACATTTGGAACTAAAAATGGATTGGATGATGTTATACCAACAGATAAGGCTATCTTACTTGGTTCAGGCATCGGCAATGATAGCGAAACCTGATACAACATTGGAACTGGATCTGGGTAAATTGGAAATAATCCTGGTAAAGCCATTTAATTTTTAAGATTTTAGATATATATTTTTATATCATGTATTCCTAAAAGTTATTCTGACTGATTAGACTGTTTTTTTGAAATTAAATAGTTGAAGTTGTCAGCAATATCAAACTTATATTTAGCAGATAACTTACCAGACATCTCACCACCAGAGAACTTAACAATAATAAACATATCAATTAAAGTAGTGTCGTCTAATTCTAATTTTATTTTTATTGTAAAATCATTATTTTCTTCTTCTTCACTAACTTCAAAATTAACGTGATAGTCAAATTTGATTTTTAAGTCATCATAATGTTCTCTGAAGAACTCTCTTGAAGGAACTAAATTAAAGATATCACCGTTTTTACCTAAGAAGTAAACAGGTCTTTCTAAACAACCCATCTTCTCAACTAAAGTCTTGAATAATTTCATTTTAACTGTACCACCAGCAAGTTTCCAACCATCTTCAGATTTTTGAATATCATCTGTGTGATTTGATTTAAGACTTGATGTTAAAAGATTTTCAAGAATTTTAGAGTTAAGAATAACTATTTTAATTTCCATCCACTCTTTTGTAACTCTTTCTGAATCCATAAAGCAATTATCTTTACTTTTCCAAATTTCATTCATTAAATCAGAGAATTTAAGAATGTTTTTATCAAACTCTTGTATGAACTCACCTAAATGTTTGAACTTAGGATCTTTATGTCTTATATCATAATACTCAAAATAACCAATAGTATCAATTCTTTTAGCATCAATAAACTTTTCAATTAATTGTTGAATGTTTTTATTAGCATTTTCATAAATTAATCTAATCCACTCTTGAGTTAACTTATCCCATTTAGATAAATACTCTTCTTTGTAAAGTTTATCAATATCAGCACCAATTAAATCATCAGCAAATAAATTAAAAGAAGCAGACTTTTGAGTAGCAAGATTTTTATTTAAGTAAAAACTATATTGATTACCATCTTTATCTTCAACAACAATATCTTCTTGATGTTCTGAATCTTTATTAGGTCCAATCCAATAGATGTTTTTAATCATCTCTGGTTTCAACTTAGAATCTAATAATAATTTATCAATAATATTTCTAGCAATTGTTCTAGCTGAAACTAATTTATCCCAGTCTTTTTCAATATCAAATTCGATAGAATCAAAAACCATATTAACTTTTGCTAACTCATCATCAGCAACACAATTATCACCTTCAAATCTGCCTAAGTTCAATCTGTTCTTAGCTAAAACTAAGTTTTTTAAGTCGGTAATAAATATTTCTGAATTCTCAGAATATCTAGCTTTTAATCCTCTATCTAATAAATTATCTAAGAACTCATTGTTTAACAAAACCATAGCAGTACATATCTCATTAATTACATTTTTATAAGATACCTTCTCCTGCTTAGCTTCTTTGAATAATTTATAACCTTTCAACCATTTCATTGGATTTGTGTTGTTGTATTTTAATATATATATTAAATTAATTAATTCTTTTTTAAAATGAGAGTAATAAAATCATATAATAAGTTCAAAGAGTCATTGGTAATTGACCTTATGGTTATGTCAGTTGATATATTAGAATCAATGAATATATGGCATGATGTACTTCTATCTGCGATTTCAGCAGAAGAGAAAGATATCTTTGATACTTTGAAACTACCTAAAGATTTTTATGAAGGACGATTAACTTTAGATTTCTTGTCAAATAATATTGAATTTGTTAATTCTCTTTCTTCTTTAGGTCTAAAGAAGTCACCAGTTCAAAACACAGAAGAGTATCAAACATTTGTTAACAAACCTTGTAAATGGATGTTTATTTATGATATTAGCTCAAACGAGTTAGAAAATCCTCTTTACATTACTTTTCAAGTTTGGAATGAAACTAATAAAGAATGGGAAGATGTTAAGTTTTTTAAGATAAATGGTGATGTTAAAAAGTTCTATGATAAACTATCATCTAAAACAATTGAAGTAACTGATGGTGATGAGAACTATATCTACGTTACATCTGATGGTAATACTTGGGAACTTCAAAACCTTGATAAAGAAAATGATGTTTACAAAAGATTCTTTAGAAAAGATGAACTTCAGTCTTTATTAAACGACAGAAAAGTAACAGTATCAATTATCTAATTGATTCTTAATATATCCTAAAATCATTTGTTCTTTTTCCTTATCATCTGTTGAGTGATACCAAACCCAAGTTAATGTTGATTCTATAAATGATATTCTACTTTTAAGACCATTTATTTTACCAGATATTAATTGATTATCAGAATCATCTGGTTCATACTCTATATCTAATTCGTTACATATTGAATAAGTACCAGCAATATCATTATTATTATAATAAATAGTTGCCTTAATATAAAGGTCATTTAATTTTTTATTATCAATTCTATCTGGATGAGTTATTTTTGCTATCTCTCTATAAAGCTTTCTAACTCTTTTATCAATAATCTTTTCAACTATAACTTCTTCCTCAATTGAATCCTCTTGATATGATTCATTTATAGTTTCTATTTTGTCTTTTAACTCTTCAGTTCTTCTTTGAAAGATATTATCTATTTTATTATTAATCTTTTTATCAAATACGTCTTTCAATAAAGGATGTTGTTCTAATAAATCATTAACACTTTTTATGAAGTTACTATCAGCTTCATGTACTATCTCGTTTTTATATGTAAAATCGGACTCAACGAAGTCTAATTCCTTCATTAATTTTTTTATTTCAAGTTGCTTTAATTTATTCATTGATTGCTTTTCCGAATTTGATAAATTATATATAATACAAACAGTTATTTGTTCGGGTATTTATGAGTGATAAAATAAAAAAATTTAATGAATTTATGGCAGGTTCAAACATGAGAAGATTTATGAATCACTTAGCTATAGAAGGCTATCATAAAAGTTGGTTCTTAGGAAAGTCTAAGAAGTTTGAATTACATATTTATTACACACAAGTAAAAAATGTTGTAACGGATATGAAAATTTATTCTGAAATAAAATTAGAAGAACTTAATCTTCCATTTAAATTAGGTGATAAAATAGATGCTGTTAGAGAATGGTCTGAAAAAAACGGATACGAAATAACATTTGATTTAAATAGAAATCACTAATTAATATATACAATATGAAAATGTCATTATACCAATTATACCTCTTAAAAGAGAAAATGGAACAAGAAAATCTTTCTTCAGAAGAAGGTTACTTACAACTATGTGAAAAAATATCAATCAGAGAAAGTCTTCTTGAAGAAGATACTTCAGCGACTGGTGGACCTGCTGGTTCAGTAGGTGGTATGGGTGCTGTTGTTAATGCTCAGCCTTCAGGGTTAGCTGGTGCTACAATTGGTACAAGTTGGGCATCTCACGGTGGTACAAGTGGCTCTGGTGATGTTGATGTTCCTTATAATCCAAGTGGTTCTAATAGAGTATTTCAAAAAATACCAGCACCGGCTATGGGCAACAATCACGGACCAAGAACAGGTAAAAAGTCAAGAGAAAAGAAATTAGACCTAAAAGCTCTTAAATCTGTTTTTGCTAAAAGACAAGACTTTACCGCAGGTCAAACTAAGAACGGTGAAAAGAAAGTTATGAACTTTGATGACTTTCAAAAGAATGACGTAAATACTATTAAGAAATAATATGAAACACCTAAAAACATACGAATCATTTGGAATGAATAAATCTATCTGTGATAGATGTGGTGAGCCAACTAATGGTGTTACAACGATGTCTATGTTTAATGAAGATGTTATTTGTTCTCAATGTAAACAGAATGAAAAGAATGATCCTGAGTATGTAGCAGCAGTAGAAGCTGAACATGAAGAAATCAGAAAAGGAAACACTAATTATAAAGGTGCTATTCCTAATTACAAACCAATTAGATAATTACAATCCAAATCTTGATTTATTTGAATCCCAAATTTCAGTAATTTGTGTTTGGTTAAGATCTTTATTATAGATATCAACTTTAGCCAAGTAACCATCCCAAAACTCAGCATTGTCCCATCTTCTCATTAAATGTATTCCACCATTACTTGATGTTGGTTGAGATCCTGATGTTTGAGTTGTACCAATTAATGTATTATTTACATAAAGTTTAACAGCTTGGTTTGAATCACAGGTAACAACTATATGATACCATTGATTAGCCGATAAATTAAACACTGGTGAAATTTGAAATCCTCCATTAAAATATCCACCTCTTAAACCATCACCTTGTAAATTACCTAAGAAATAGTTTATACTACTAGGATAAATTTCAGATATTATACAAGGAAGACCAGCAGTATTACCACCATTCCAATAATGCCAAACTGATAATGTGAATTTAGTCATTGATGGTAAACTTGTATTACAAACAGCATAGTGACCACCAGCCGCATAGAAAAGAATTTTACCACCATCACCTGAATAATATGTTGGTACTCCTGAGCTTGGGGCTCCAAGTAAATTAAATTCTTTACCATCTACTAAATCTGTCCAAACTGTTCCTGTGCCTGGATAACTTGATATATTACCCGCGTCTAAAGATAAGACAGGAGCTATATATGATGTCCAGTAACCATTCGTTGATAGCCAGTTACACGCAGAAACTAAACCATGTGTAGTATTATCAAAGGCTGATTGTCCTGATCTTGCTGGTAAATTATTAACTAAATCTAAAAAACTACTATCCGTTTTTGAAGTAGATGCCCAAAATGTTGGTTCATTAGCAGGCGCAGGGCCTGTTGTATTACCACCAGTTGTTCTTCCAGATATACCAGCTGTAGTTGTGTCTGATATAATAATATATCCATTGGTATCATAAGAGCCGGAAACACCACCAACAAAATTACCCAGTGAGTAATCACCAGACCCTGGTTCAGTATCAACCGCTATATTTCCTATATTTTCAAATCCTGATATTGGAGCACCACCAGTAAAAGCGGTAGCATATTTCATTGGTAATGACATATTATTATTTTCTTTTGTTTATATATTAAAATACCCATACTTAAACTTTTTAATAATTCCAAATTATAACTAATAAATTTATTAACTAAATGATTGTTAAGAATGAAAAAGTTATTATCTTAGGTAAATCCGGTTCCGGAAAAGACTACTTAATGAGAAAACTTGTAGAAAGAGGATTAAAAGGCTGTCTAAAATGGACAACAAGACCTCAAAGAAAGCACGAAAAACAAGGTATTACTTATAACTTTGTTAGTGATGAACAATTCACAGAATCAATCAATGAAAATAAATTTCTAGCTTATCAAACATTTAATGTTACACCAGAAGGTAGAGAACCAGAGACTTGGTACTACGGAGTAACTTTACAAGAGTTCAATGAATCACAAGTATTTATAATGACACCTGGTGAGTTTAATAATCTAACACCTGAAATGAGAAAAGGATGTTTTGTAGTTTACTTAGATATTGATAGACGAGTAAGAGAATCAAGACTTTTAGGTAGACAAGATAAAAACGATTCAATAACTAGAAGACTAGATGCTGATGATATTGACTTTCAAGAATATAAAGATTATGATTTGAAAATTACTGATCCAGAATTTTCATCAGATGATGTTTATGATTTAATGGATTAAGGTTCTATTTTTCCATCAAATTTTAGTCCTTTCAATTGACCATTAATAGAGTTACAAACATTCTCTGAATTAGAGATTGTATTTTCTAATACTGATAATAAGATATTAAGAATTGAATAAACTTTTAAGAAGTTCTTTTCAGAATCATAGAATTGAGAATTACAAATACCTTCAATCAAATCAATTGTTAAAGTAATTGTATCATTGTTTTTAGCTTTCATCTTATCAACAACAATCTTAGGTAAACCAGACTCAATCATTTCTTTTTCATAATCATAAACTATGCTATTAATTAAGTTAAGAAGTGCTTTCCAAACTTTAGCATCATCCATTTCTTGATACTCTTTGGAATTAACAAATTCAGATATTTTTCTTTTATAAGATTTAAGATAAATTGTTAAGTATTTTCTAAATACAGCAGTTCTGTATTCAGTTGAGAATTGAATTGTAGGAACTTTAGAATAAGTCCAGAAGTCAATATAATTAAAGATATCGTGATTAGTAATATCAGAGTCAGCAATTGCTTTAACATGAGAGTTAACATCTTTTACTTTACTTCTCATAAATTTTTCGACAAAACTATCAGATAGTTTACTTAATAAAGAACTAAACCAACTACTCTTAAGCATTGAAATTATCAAAAATATGAATACGATAAATATGGATCCTTTGAAACCATATTTTTCCATAATTGATGCTATGTCTGTTAAACCCATTTCTATTTTCTGTATTTTATAAGGTATATATTTATTATAAAAACTACCAATTTTAATTTTGTCTAAAAATATGATAAGTAGTAGGTCTAATTTAATATATAAATAAAATAAATTCAAAAAATGGACTTTAAATATAATATTAACAAGATTCACGGTGACCTTCTTTCACAGTTTCTAAATTCAGAGATTAAAATAGAAGAAAAATCAAACTTAAAACTTGGTAACTACATTGAAGTTTCTATTATCAATGAAGGTAAAGAAGTTAAGATGGTAGTATCTAAAAAAGAATTGGAAAACTATAGTTTCAACTGGTCTTATTCGGAAAATCCACTTAATGAAAGTGCTGATTTTGTTGATAGATTTTCAAGCATAGATGATTTAACATCTGATGTTAAAGAAATTTTTGAAAAAAATAGATTCTCTGAAGAGTACTTAAACGAATTAAATAAATAATAAATAGCTATATGGCAAATTTTATAGAGATTACTTATACAAATATCAAATATCAGATTGAGGTTTACCTTAAAGCACAACACAATAAAGGTCAGATTCTTTTCAGTCCAGCTTCACCTTATGGTCAGATTCTTTCAGTATTAGAGAATCTACACCAAATGTCTTTTTTATATTTGAAAAATGCTATTAATCAATTTGATTTAGGTGATAACAACTCTCTTAATGAGAGAATTATAAGAAATGCTGCTATATTTGCTGGGCATAATCCAGGTAGAGGTATTAGTGCTACTGGTACATTAAGATTTACATTAAAAAGTAATATTGATTTAGATAAAGAAATACCAGGTGGTAGAATTTTAATTGTAAATAGAACTAAAATAAAAAACGAAACAAATAGTTTATACTACTTACTTAATACAGGTGTTGAGAGAGTTAGTCATAAAATAACTCCTAACTATCAATTTTTTATACCTATCATTCAAGGTGAATGGAATGAAAACTCAAGAACAGGTGATGGTACTCAATTACAAACATTTAACTTTTCAGAAAGTTCAGTTAAAGATGTTGAAAACTTTAATGTAGAAGTTTTAGTCAATGGTGAATACTGGTCAATTAAAAAACACATTTGGGAAATGATACCAGAGGAAAAAGCTTGTGTAGTCAGAACAGGATTTAATGGTGGTATTGATGTTATATTTGGAAACGGTGGTTTTGGTGCTATTCCTGAAATTAGTTCAAGAATATTTATAAGTTATATAAAAACTGATGGTGCTAATGGAAATATTTACAGAAGAACTAGAAATGATTGGAAATTCTTAGATGATGTATTTGATGGAAATGGAGATACTTTAGATATAACAAAAGTTTTTGATATTGATATTTATACAGATATTAATTTTGGTGCTGATAAAGAAGATTTAATGTTTACTAAAAACATTCTTCCTATTGCTTCTAATAACTTTGTATTAGGTTTACCTCAACAATATGCTTATGAAATTAAAAAGTTAGGTGTATTTTCACACGTTAATGCTTATGAAAGAAGTGGTACTATTTTCATAATGGCAACACCAAATATTAAATTATTCAAAAGTTCAGACTCGGATTACTTTACAATTGATATTAAAGCATTTAGCTTAGATTCTTATGAGATATCAAAAATTGATAAGTATTTGAAGACTGGTGGTAATTTACAATTAACTAAAAAGTATAGAATCAAATCACCGGACTTATCTTATTATGTTATGAATGTTTATGTTATACCATATGCTGATGCTTTAGATGATTCAGTTAACTCTCAAATTTTAGAAGTCATTTCTAACTATTTCTTAGATTTATCAAGAATTGATAGAATACCTAAATTAGATATTATTAGAAATCTTTCAACTATTAAAGATATACACTCAGTTGATGTTCAATTTGTAGCAAAAAAGAACGAAGACTATCACAAGAGCGCAATGACTGATGCTCAAAATAAATTGAATAAATATAATTCAAGTTATCAAAATGATATATCGGCATCAAAAATAAATCCAGAATATATTCCAACAGAAACTAAAGGATTAGATCCTATTTTAGGTGATATTGTATTTGAACCAAATGAAATTCCTATTATTAGAGGTGGTTGGTTTGATAGAAATGGTCTTTATTATTCAGATGATATTGATGGTAACGGTTTAAAATCTGTTAATATTATCAAAAAAGGTTCAGTTGATGGCAAAAATAGACCAATTTAATTATGTTATACGAAAATAGACAGTTACCTGAAATGATTCATATGAAGCATCTACACGATGATGATAATGAGAAGTATATTAGATATGATGAGACAATACTTGATAAAACTTTATCACCTCATATGTTTGAGAATGATGTAATGAATACTTGGTTGAAAAAAATGCAACCCTTAGTTTCTATAATGTTTGATCAAATGAATATTATAAAGAACTTTAAGAACTATATGGTAGATAAATATCATTGGAAACAAAGATAATTTCAAAAATCAAAAAACTAAATAAATTATTTAATATATAATAGACAAAACGTAATAAAATCAAATGGCGGAAGAAAATAAAAAGATTGTTGGGTTCAAGAAATTCTCTGATATCAAAGGTAAATCAAAGATAGAAGAGGTTAATCCTTCATTGGATGCTAAACCTATGACTGATTCAGATTTGCCGGCAAATCCTAATTTGTCTAAAGATTCTAAGAAAATTGAAAAACCAGCTTCAAGAAAAAACTTGATACCTCAAGATCAAACAGTAGATTTACCTTCTGACGAAGATGAATTTGAAAATGATATTGATGAAACTGGTGATAAAACTCACGAAGGTAAAGTAGAAACTTTTGGTAAAGTTGCTAAATTCCCTAAGAACACTAAAGCTTCTAAAGCTTATAACTTCCTTGAGAATGTTAAAGTTTCTAAGAAGTCTATTTGGTACATTATGGTTGAGAAACAAGACAACGAACTTCAAATGGTTAAATACAACGTTAAAGAAGGTGTTGATTTGTCTAAATTCGTTAATGAGTTAAAAGGATATTACACTAAGAAATATGGTAAAGATGCTAAGTTTATTGAAGCTATTTCTAAAATTAGTGTTGATGGTAACGATAAATATTCAATGGTTAAAAACATTCCATTAGTAGAAGTTGAAGGTAAGAAGATGATTACTAAAATCACTGAAGACTTAATCAGATTATTAAGTAAATAATTTTACTTTAATGATGATATAAATCATTTAAGAAACTCACCTCGGTGAGTTTTTTTTGTTATATATACATGATAAAAAATAAAGTAAATAATATAAAATGAAAAAGATTTATTCACTAATAATGGCTACCATTATTGGTGCTCAAGTAGCAATCGCACAGTGTAGTCCTACCTTAAACAATTTTGAAATTAAATTAAGCCAAACTGGCTACCAAGCTTTGAAGGTTCAAATGAGATATCACGCTGATGCTGTAGATAGTGCGGAAAGCACATTACCATCTACTAAGCAAATATTTGATGGATTGATATTTGCTATCACATGGCCCGCAACTAGTCGTGTAGAATTAACTAAGTGTATTAGAAATAATGAGGATATTAATTTGATAATTGATTATACACCACAAAACAAAAATATCAGAACATTAGTACATGATAATTCTATTATAATGCCTACAGCATTTAAAGCAGATTGGTTAAACAATAAATGGTATGATGTTGCCACTATCAACTTTACAGGAACTTTGGTAAATGGTGATTATTTTAGTCTAGTAAATTGTGATTATGGTTTAGCTCATCCAAATTCTTATAATGGAAATAGCACTACAGATCCTTGGTTATCTATTTTAGAAGATGGGAAATCATTTCAATATTCACCGAAAATGATTACAGAATTACCTGGAACAAAATGGTTAAAAGAAAAGAAACCAACCAAATCTCAACAATGCTCCGGTATTACAAAAAAAGGAACAAGATGTGAGAAGAAAACAACCAATTCAAACGGGCGATGTTCATTACATAAATAATTAAAGAAACTCACTTCGGTGGGTTTTTTTGTGCTTATAATTTTATATATACACTATAAAATAAAATCTATTTATGAAAAATATCCAAAACTGGGAAAAATTTAATGAGTCTTATAATCAAGAAATGATTAACGAAGGACTAATTGGTGATATAATCAAATTACCATTCAAAATAGTTGGTTTCTTATTAAAACCATTAGTACCACTTTTATTAAAAGTAATTGGTAAAACTATTTCAATTGAGAATAAATGGAAGATTATTAAAGCTGTTTTAGATAATGTTGTTAAGTTAGCATTAGATATTGAAGAAGTTAAAAAGAAACTAGCTAAAGAGAATTCAGATTTAACACCAAATGAAAGAAGAGAATTAGAAAAGAAAGTTGAAAAGTTCAAAAAAGAATATCCTAATGGGTTCAAGTTCAGTGAAGTTAAAAAGAAAGTAGTTGAAAGTGTTGAGAAAAACTTTGCTAAAGCAACTGATGATAAAAAGAAAGAAGATTTAGAATGGATATTGAAAAAAATATCTGACTACAAAGCTTCTAAACCAATTGGTCAATATAACATAGAAATGTTGGATGATTTAATTGTTGAATCTCTTAATGAAGGTGTTGCTGAAAAATCAGTAAGAACTAAAGATAAAAATACAAATATTAAAGCTGATAAGAAAGATTCTTTCAGAAAGAAATTAAAAGATATTATCGAATCAAATAAAGATTGTAAAACTAAACAAGTTGGTGATGACTTAGAGATTCATTGTTGTGATGAACACATTGGTCAGGTAATGTTTAGAGCTGACTATGTTGGTGTTAAGAAAGTAGGAAATAAATTCCCTAAAGAATTTGGATATGAAGAGTTAGGTAAAATTAAATCTGAGATTTCTTCTATTATAAAATCTTGTAAATAAGAACCCCTCTTGGGATAGCATCCCTTGACAGACCCATTCAGAAATGAATGGGTTTCTTATTTTAAAATAGAATTGATTATATGATTAACACGGTCTTTCATATCAACCGTTGTTAAATCTTGGTGAGTAATATTCTCCATCTCTAAGTAAGACTTAATTAAGACACCAAGTCTCTTTATCTCATCTCCCTGATGAAATCTGATACCATCATTAGTATCTGTATCGATCGGCGGTACATAGAACACCATATCAATTGTATTGATATGTTTTAGAATTTCTTTTTGAATATGATTGATTGAGGCAATATCTTTATTACTAAGTTCTGTTGAAAATAATGATCTGAAATAAAAGTAATTAAGAATTGAACTAGAGTCGCAGATAATATAATCTTTTGACTCTAGAAACATCTTCTCTCTGTTTAATTGTTTATAAAAAATAACCATCTGATCTGATGGTGAGTTAGGAACTCCATACTCAGCAATATAATCGGTTGCTGCTTCACTAACGAAAGCAGAATTGATTCCTTTCTTCTTTAGTTCTGTGTGAACTTCAGCGGCTAATGTAGATTTACCACTAGCAGGCGGACCCATCACCATAATTAATTTACCTTTCTTAGAATTCATATCTGTCATATTCTATAAATGAATAATTATATTCGTTTTTCTCATCAGCATCAAAGTCTTTGGTATCAATTGTAGCCCATTCTTTTCCTAATTCAGGAAATGTTGTATCACCTTCAAAGTCTTTATGAACAAGTGTTAGATAAATCTTATCAGCTACTTCTAATGATTGTTTGTAGATTTCACCACCACCGATAATAAAACAATCATTGTTTGTTAAAAGTAAAGCCTCTTCTAACGAAGAAACTACCTCACAACCATTAACTTCGTATTCTAAGTTTCTTGTTATGATTATGTTTCTTCTATTAGGAAGAGGTTTACCAATTGATTCATAAGTTTTTCTACCCATCACAACTTGATGACCAGTAGTTAATTCTTTGAATCGTTTAAGATCAGATGATAGTCTCCATATCAATTCGTTATTGTTGCCAATAACTCTATTATTCGACATTGCTACTATTATCTTTATCATCTTATCTATTGAAGAATTGTGCGTTTTGTTGTAGTTTATTAAAATCCTCAGGTGTAAAATATTGAGGTGATGTTTTAGAAATATTAACTATCTCTTGGTATGTAGCCTTAGCCTCGTCCATTCTACCTGTGTAGAAACAAGTGGCAGCATGAGCTTCAGCAAACTTCCAGATATAAAGTGCTTCATCAACGAATAATAATCTATTAGGATAAGGATTCTTACCGTGAAAGTTTACTTTAGCAAATTTAGAATAAAGATAAGCCATATTCCATTCGTTCATTTGTAAGTAATAATCAATTATAATTTTGATTGACTCACCTCTTGTCGGATCCATATTGTAAGCTTTTAATAACTCTTGATGTGTTAGGTTCCAAGGTTCTTCAAGACTTCTCATAATAGTTCCAATACGAAACTGAGAATAATAAATCTCTTCAGCATATCCATCAGTTCTATTAACTCTTTCTTTATAGTACTTCAAAGCTCTACGCAATCTTTCTTCATTTTCTTCTCTGTTATCAGGAATAGAAGCTGAGTCGTGATATGATTGAGCTGTATAGAAAATCCAACGAGGATCTTGACGATTAGCATCGATATACTTTTCTAATACAAAAGCGTGGTTCTTATATTTAGTTGGGATATCACCTTGCCAAGAAGCACCAGTCATTTGAACATCAACGTGAATATTTTCAGCTAAACCAGATGTGATATTTTGCTCATCACAAACAATAAATTCGTGAATAGGGCCATACCATCTAAAAGGTTTAGAAACTTTGAAGAAAGTATTACGAGTGTATTTCATTTGACCAATGAAAGTGTTAATCATATAAAGGTCATTAACAAATTGGTCTTTATTAAACTTAGGATCGATTATTAAAGTTTCATCGCAGTCAAACCAGTAACCATGAACTTTGTTAGCATCCCAGCCTAACTCTTTAACAACATCGCGAAGTTTTTCCATTGCGTAAGTTCTACTTTTTTCAAAGTCATCGAAAGGTCTTTCAAATACATATGTTGGTATGTTATTATCTTCTCCAAATTTTCTGATTATATCTTGTGTACCATCAGTTGATCCAGTATCATTGACTACAATTAAGTCAGTGATTGTTTTACAACTTTCAAGCATTTTACCGATTACATGTGATTCATCTTTACAGATAAAGTTTAAGGCTAATTTTCCCATTTATTCTTTTTGTTTTTTATTATAGTATTTAACTATTAAGAAGTTTTTTAAGATTGATGTCTCTAAGAGCATATTTTGGTATCATATAACTTCTGTGAACTTTTATTGATTGTAGCCAACCTTTACCATCTGAAGAGTTTAAGGCAACTTCAATACCTTCACCATAGATTCCTTTTATAGTATATTCAATTCCGTCTTTAACTCCTTTTGGATAACCATTTGATTTTCTACGGAATAGGACAACCTTGTCACCTTTGACATAGCTGATTAAACCCCTTTCAATCATATCAGTTATTAACCACTCATGGCTTGTCATAGTAATAACTTATTTTTTTACCTAATTCGGTAGCATATTCTAATTCACCCTGAACACCAACAGAGTTAGTAACAGCCTCGTTGTCAAAATTAACAACAACAACTTCTTCACACCATTGAATGAATTCAAAATCAACTCGTTTCCAAGTGTCCCAGTCACCTTTTAGATTACCATAAACAGCAATCGGATGTGACATACTGATTGGTGAGAACACAATGTGTCCTTCTTTTAAGAACTCAGCCGCAATCTCATTGGCTAACTTAAAACTTATTTCCTCGTGTCTAGAGTAAGGAATGGCTAAATATATTTTTCTCATTTGTTTAAATATTTTATTATATGTTTTTGATTTATCAATTATAGGTTCTAAACCAAGTCTATATCCTTCAGAGTACCATATATTAGATTCCGATCTGTTTGATATTCTATAGATTGGATTTCTATCTTTTTGAGAATCCGAATCGTGATATGTGTCTAATATAAAACTAACATCATTATATAAACTTTCATTCATTGAATCACAAGCATTGTGATCCAACTTTATTTCATTATCTAATAGATTTTTGATATATTTTTTAGGAACATAAACCATAACATCAACTACTCTGTGTTTACCCTGAAATGTTTTATTTCTTTGATTTATAAAAGTACTCGGTGAGTTCATCCAACAAACAGAAGAATAGTTTATTTTATCAAAGTTTATTTCATTAAAAAAATTATATTTGAATATTAAGTCAATTCTGAAAGTAAAAATAAAATCGTAGTTTTTCTCAAATGATACTTTAGATAAACCCTCATTGAAAATGTTATTGAATCCAATAGTTTCTTTATAAAAGTAAAATTTAGTATTAAAGTCAGAATAACATTCAATTAAATCATTTTGATACTGAGTTTCATAAGTCAAAACAGATAACTCAATATCAACTTCATTTTTAATACTATTGAAAAAATCTATATGGCTTTTACATGCTGATAGTTGAGCATCATATGATTCAGGAACTCCTCTACTTCTGGATCCCTGACCACCATATCTAAATGATTCACCTATAATTATAAAAAGACCTTTTCTTTTAGTAAGATTATTCATATAATTTATCTTAACCAGTGGCTATTTTTTTCAGGTAATAGTGGAGTCCAGTATAACTTCCAAGTATTAGGATTATACCTATTAACTTTCATTTTGTTGTAGTATTCTCTACACTTTTTTATATCACCTAATTTAACCAATCTTGATGAATCTCTGTAAAAAGTTATAGGAACTTCTTTTACTTCATTCTCATTTAACATAAAATCTTTCATTCCTTGTGACTCTGGATAATTAGAATTAGATTTATTACTAAACTTCTCAAGCCATTTTTCAAAAGTGGCAGATTCAAAATGTAAAACAACCGCCTTTTTAGTTTCTATATTTTGGTGTTGTCCAGTGAAAGCATGTGCTCCTCTAAATTCTAAATTTGGTGAAATTCTTCCTATACTTTTACCACTATCATAGGCTGTCATGCCAGAACTTATAAATGTGTTTGTCTGTAGAAAAGGATTTTCTAAATCATCGGATGTATAAACAGCTTCATAATTCTTGACAGTTATATAATCAACATCTTTACTTACATTATTTACTAAATCTAATACAGAATCACCACACCACAAAAGTTCATCCGTGTCAATATGTACTAACCATTCAACTGATAACTCTTTACATCTTTCTATTGATTTGGTAACAAAAGTCTTTTGTCTATCCATTAGAGTCCAATAGTTTCTATCATAAAACTTATCTTTAGAATCCATTGAAACATATTCAGCTTCTATCAATTCACCATAACTATCAATCATTTCTTTAAGTTCCGGTGTATCTTCAACACTTAAAAGAAATTTAGAAACACCTATGCTTATATGATAATTAAGCCAGGTATCAAAATTAAAAGGTTTTCTAACTAATGAACATATAGCAATCATTCTAATACTTTGTTTATTTTCAATTCTCTCCAAATATGAAGAGGTAAAAAGTAATAACCGGTTGGACTATAATAAGCAGGTAAAGGTTGATTACCTAAGTCAGAGTTAATTGGGAGAGTTGAATAATCCGAAGGTAGTTCGAAATCACAATAAAGTTTATATTGCTTACCATAAGTAAACTCTTGAAAATGTTCAGTTATACAAACAACAATATCCCCTTTCATAAGAGGATATTCTTCACCTTTTATTCTTGATGGATAAATCATTTTAACACTTCGTCTATTTTTTGGTCTCTTATTGTTGATTTATGAATCAGTATTTTATTATACTCAAGAGTATTAATTATATGATTCATTTTATCTTCGGTGGTATTTCTTTCAGACATTGAATTAAAAATATCAAGATATTCTCTTATGAGTTTTCTTGAAACTGAAAAAGCAAATTTACCATCAGACATTGGACTTGACTTATCATTAGGATCATCATAAATTGAAGCTGTTAATTGATTAACACGATTAAAATCTATAATATAATCAGATCTATTCATTTATTAATTCATTTATTTTTAATTCTCTAACCTCATCTAACGTAAGGAGTCTAACACACTCATCACTATAACCAGACACCTCGCCTTTATCGTTAACTAAGTTATAGATAGGTCCTGTGTAATCATCATACCTCCTTGAATTGAAAGGAATATGTGTAACCTCTATAACATCATATACTTTACCTACTGTTAGAGGTAGTCTGTCATATTGATTGTATTTACTGATATTCAAACACTTTACTTTCATTTTAGTATTTCTTCTAATTTTTGATTTCTTATATTAGGTAAATTATCTATCTCATAGATATAAGCTTTGTATATTCTACCAAAGTTTAAAGTAATCTTGCTTACATAAATATTCTTTTTCTCATCACCTAAATATTTTATTAAATCATCATAGTTATAAAAATCCAAACAATTTAATGACATATTAAAAACCTCTAATCTACCGTTATCAATGACAAAAAAATTTGATGAAGGTTGACAATATTCTATTTTATCTTTAAAATGTTCACACACTTTTCTTGTTGGATTTATAACTTCAAAGTCAGGACTTTCCAAATAAGAAGATATATCATCTATTTTTTGAGACCAAGTCATTTTTGACCTTGGATTAATAGAAACATCGTGATTTAATAAAGTTGTTGTTCCAATAAATCCCATAATTATTCATTGATAAAGTTTTTCATTTTCCAAGCTTCGTAAGTATTTAGAATCAAACCAGATATAGTCATTGGTCCAACACCACCCGGTACTGGAGTAACCCAACTAGCTTTCTCAGCAATCGCACCAAAGTCACAGTCACCAACTAACTTACCAGTATCTAATTTATTAATACCTACATCAATAACAACCGCGCCTTCTTTAATCATATCAGCCGTTACTAAACAAGGTTTACCAACAGCAACAATAACGATATCTGCTTTTTGACATTCTTCATTTAGGAGCGATTTGGGAGTGTTAATATCACATGAGGTAACAGTAGCTCGTCCAATGCTAAAGTCATTACCTAGCATAATAGAAATAGGTTTACCAACAATATTTGAACGACCAATCACAACTACATGTTTACCTTTAGTTTCAATTTGATAATACTCTAACAACTTTAGAATACCATAAGCCGTTGCTGGTCTCATAGCCTTTTGACCTAAAGCCATCTTACCAAAGTTAAGTGGATGAAACCCATCAATATCTTTGTAAGCACTAATCTCATTGATAATCGGATCAGGTTTAATATGAGCTGGTAAAGGAAGTTGAACAATGAAGCCATCATAAGAAGATTTGTTTAGATTCTTAACTTCCGTTAATAAATCAAACGCAGATATAGATTCATCAAATCTAATTAAATGATGATTGATACCGGCTTTCTCACAGGCTTTTAGTTTACCTTTAACATAAGATTCAGAGGCAGGATTGTTACCAACAAGAACAATAGCCATACTTGGTTTAGCAATTGTATATCCTAATCTTTCTTTAGATTCATCAACATGTTTATCTATCTTTTCTTTAACTCCTGTGAGTATGTGATTAGATACTAATTTACCGTCTAATATATTTGCTAAGCTGGTTGTTTCCATTTTAAACTATTAAATTTTATAATCATTTCTTTCATATCAGAAATGTGTTTGTGATATTGTTCATCTATACTTTCAGATACTCTATGGTTTGGAGTTTTACCACCTAACTTATTATGTAAATCAGTAGTCAATCCAATCTTCTGTGAAACTGAATAACCGAAATTAGCAATTCTAACACCTTCAATTTCAGTATAATCAGGTAGTTCTTCTTTTACAATTAACTGAACATCAACTGGACCAACTCTATAAGCATCTTGATAAGATGGGTGAGCCCATCTTCTTTGATTCTTAATACTTATCACACCACCAATCTGAGGAATTTCTTCAATTCCCATATCAGCACAAATCTTGAAAGCCATATCAAGTGTGACAACGAAATCCCAATCATTCACTCTTCTCTCAAGAATTGGTTTACCATCAATTGTAAAGCAACGAATTGCTCTTGAGCCAACCAAGACACCACCAATTTCGGTAGTGTATTTAATAAGCTTACGACTTGGGTAAAAAAGTCTAAACTTATTATAGTATCTTTTAGAAACATCAATCTTGACATCCGGACAATTCATTAGGATGTCAAGATTAATATCTCTCATATAAGCTTTTATTTCATTTAAGTAACTCATTAGTCTCCAAAGGTTAAAATTTTCTTATTCACTTCTTTGAGGTCTCCCCATACCGAGTTGTATGTGATACCTCTTACTTTTCTATTATCAACCCAAACATATTCATCATCTTGATTTAAACATCTTGGTTTATTCATTATCAAACCGTGATACTTAAATCCATTATCATCTAACCATTTGATTGTAACTTCTCTATCTTTTTCTTCACGAGCAGTAAAGAAAGTAATATGATTACCTTCTTCATACCACTTGTTAATCTGTTCAAGTGATCCTTCAATCACTTTGGCTGTAGGATATAAATGAGAATCTTCATTCATTATATCATCACAACAAGTTCCGTCAATATCTACTAAAAATACTTTCATTAGATTGCGTTTAATTCGTGAATACTTTGTCTATTAACTAATCCCCAGATAGATTTACCAATAATTCTATCACAAGAAATAACTTTCAATTTTGGTGAAGCCTTTGCTTGGATTGAATCAGATACTAATAGCTCAGTTAAAACTGAAGACTCTAAGTTTGTATAAGCCTTACCACTTAGAATACCGTGAGTAGCAATCGCTCTAACAGACTTAGCTCCTTTTTCCATAAGTAGTTCAGCGGCTTTACACATAGTTCCTAGTGTATCAGCCATATCATCAACGATAACAACATTACGACCAGTAACATCACCAACAAGTTCCATTGAGTGAATCTCATTTGGTTTGATACGTTTCTTATTAATCATTGCGAATGTTGATTCTGGAAAAGCTTTACAGAAATCAGAAGCTCTTTTAACAGCACCTTGGTCTGGAGCTACAATTGTTAAGTCTTCAATTTGATGTTCTTTAATGTAGTCAATAAAGATTTTGTTACCGTTTAAGTGAATAACAGGCACATTATAAAAACCTTGAATGGCAGAAGCATGTAAGTCAATAGTCATTACTCGTGTCATACCAGCCGCAGTAAGAACATCGGCTAACATTTTAGAACCAATTGAAGAACGTAAGTGATCTGTTTTATCTTGACGAGAGTAAGCTTGGAAAGGAGCAACTAATGTAAATGATTTACAACCGGCTCTTTTAGCAGCATCAATAACAAGTAAAGTTTCCATTATGTTATCTGAACTGTTTGTTGTTTGTACAAAGAATATATCTTCGTTTCGTACAGATTCTTGAAATAGTGGTAGAATTTCACCATCTGAGAACTTGTCAATTTTTAATTTACCTGGGATAATTTCTTGTTCAACAATACCCATAGAGGCCGGTGACAAAGCCCCCCAAATATCATTATTGATTATTGAAGAGAATCGTTTTTGTTCTTTGTTTAAGATTACACAAATCTGGTTTGTGAGTTCTTGACTTGATGATCCGCTGAAAATTTTCATATATGTTGTTTTTATTATTTTTTACTATTTAAAAGTATATCAATAGCCGCATCCCTAACCTTTGTTCTATGTGGTTGAAAGTTTGGATTCACTCTACATTTAATTATAAAGTGTTTAAGAGAAGCCGGATAAGAAGTAATTGTTTGTTTTACCATTTTTTTTCTAAAACCAACCCAAGTTGGTCTCAAGATTGTTTTTTGTTCAGGTTGTTCTAATTTGTTAGAACTCTTTTCTCTTTTCCAACCAAGTAGTAAATCATATTGCTTGGTCTTAGACAAAGAGTCAAACCAAACAATATTTTTACCCATTTTATTTCTAAAAGACTTCAACTCTTTCTCGTGTTGTCGTCTTTTCTTTTCGTAGTTGGAAATGTTCATGTTACAAATATACAAACAATTTTTATTTTATCAAAAATTAATCTTCCGAAACAGCTCTTCCGATTTGTTTTTCCCAATCTTTATCAGTTCTAACTTCTTTATTCTTTTCAATTGAAGCATTTAACACAGTAGTAGAAACATTCATTTCTTTAGCAACATATTGTAAAGCCGCGATGTCTTTAGGGAAACAGTGACCACCATATCCAAAGTCACCATCCGGACCAGGAACACCCCAATGTGAGTTGCCTAATCTTTCATCATAACGAGCATATTCAATTACTTTATCATAGTCAATGTTAAGACCCTGACAGATTTGATACATCTCATTAGCAAAAGAAACTTTAGTTGCTAAGAAAGTATTTGTAACATATTTAATCATCTCAGCAATTGTTGATGAGGTTTTAATGATAGGTACTTGTGGAAAAGCTTTAGAAAATATTTGCTTAACTTTAGTTGTACCTGTTCTTTCACCACCAATGATAATTCTATTTTGATTTTTATAATCTTCATTCGCATTAGCTTCTGTTAAAAACTCTGGATTGAAAACAATATTCAACTTAGTGAAAATTTTATCAAAGTACTCAGTTGTGCCTGGTGGTATTGTAGATTTGATAACAACGATATAACCATCTTTGTTAAGTGTTTCTACACAAGCAGCAATATCATTTAGCGCAGAACCAATAATTCCCAAATCACATTCTCCACTTTTTTTCATTGGTGTTGGTACACATAAGAAAGTAACTTCTGTGTTTTCAACAACTTCAAAGATACTTCTAACATTACTAAATTTGTTTGGATCTTTATCAAAAGCAAACACATCAAAGTAATTTTTCATTCCTTCATATACAGCACTACCGACAAATCCTTGTCCTATAATTCCAATATTCATATTTTATATTTTATTTTTATGCCACTTCCAAGCACTTGATACCATATCATCAACTGTTCTTGTTGGCTTCCATCCTATTTTTCTGGCTTTAGTTGAGTTAGAATATATCTCAACAATATCTCCTTCTCTTCTCAATCCTATTTTATAATTAACTTTAACATTATTAACTCTTTCAAAAGCATTAATAACTTCAAGTACAGACAATCCATTAGATTCAAATCTATTACCTATTCCTAAACCTAAGTTATAAACATCATAACTTAACGAATTATCACCTATTAAATATTCAAATGCCTTAACATGAGCTTCAGCAATATCAGAAACGTGGACGTAATCTCTAATACAAGAACCATCTCTTGTTTCATAATCACCACCAAATACCATCATCTCTTCACCAGTTTCAGCAGAGTTACAAATTACAGGTAAGATGTTATTTGGTTTGTTAATTGGTGATTCACCAATCAAACCAGACTCGTGAGCACCAACTGGATTAAAGTATCTTAAAGAAACAATCTTAAAGTCAGTATTAACTTTTGAAAAATCTTTAAGAATTTGTTCACCCATTAATTTAGTATAAGCATAAGGTGATTCTGGTTCAGATAACGGGGATTCTTCAGTTGCTGGTAGTTCTTTTAGATTACCATAAAGTGAACAAGAAGAAGAGAATACAAAGTTTTTAATACCAAAGTACTTCGCAGTATCTAACATATTTAATAATGAATTGATATTATTATCATAGTATTGAATAGGACTTTCAACTGACTCACCAACTGCCTTATAAGCGGCAAAATGTATTATACCATCTACTTTATGTTCAGATAAAATATCATCCATCTGATCTCTACAATCTCTGTGATATATTTTAATTGGTCTCTTTGTTAATTCATAAAGACGATTAATGATTTCAGGATTTGAGTTTGAGAAGTTATCAACAATGATAACATCATACTCAGGATTTTTTAGCAGTTCTACAACTGTGTGTGATCCAATATATCCGGCACCACCTGTTACTAAGATTGTTTTCATTTTAATATTTTATTTAATTTAAATTCTCTCATCTCCTTTAGATTAAATTCTATAAATTCAGATGAGTAAAGTTGTTGTCTGAAACTACCAGATTCGTTAAAAATAAAGTATTTACCAGACTCAACTTCTACTTTATGTGGGAAGTCAAACATCTCTATATCAGTAGGAATATTTTTTTTCCAAGTTATTTTATAATCACCTAAATCTTTAACCTTTTCAACCAATGTTGAAATATCAACAATAGTATTAAGACCAGCTAATCTAAGATGAGTTGTTACTTTTAATTTTAGTTTATGTTCAATGTATTCATTAAGCATTCAACATACCTTTTATATTTGCTGGTGAATAACCAACTGATTTTAGCACTTTATCATCACCATTTCTATAAGTAACCCATTTATCACCTACTTGTTTGTAGTGACCTTCAGTACCATCTTTTTGTTTGTAGTGTTCCAAAGTCATTTGAGCTTCTTCTTCAGTTGAACAAGCTTTAGACATATTACTTCTTTGAACTTCATTGAATAACTCTACGAATTTATCCCCTAAGCCAAATTCTAATACAGCACCAGAGAGTACATATTGAATATCACAAAGAGCATCAGCGATTTCAACAAGGTCATTGTCTTTAATTGCTTGAGCTAATTCATCTAGCTCTTCTTGTAAAAGAGCAACACGAAGTTGACATCTTTGCTCAGAAGGGATTTGAGGCGTGTCTAAGATTGGTGCGTTAAAAGTTCGGTGAAAGTCCGCGACTTGATTGAGTGAATTGATTTGTTCCATTATAATTTAATTATTTGAAGTTTATATAAAAATTTAGGTATTTGGTTTAATAAAATGAAAATGAAAAAATAATATATAAATCAATAAAATAAATTGTGTATTATGAAATATGTAAAAACATTTGAATCTCATAGAAATTCTAAAAATATAGAACCTGTTAACGAAGAGTTACTAGGTGGTGTTCTTAATTTCTTTAAGAATCTTTGGAACAAAGCACTTGGTGAGTTAGATAAACTTGGTGAAAATCCAAAACAGGAAGATGTTGCTGCTTGGATTGGTAAAAACGCCTTGAATCCAGCTGATGATACTTTCTTATTCAAACAACTAATGGATGACTTTAAGAAGAAACCAGAGGCTAATGATCAAGATGCTTTAACATTAGTTGATAGTATATTAAACCCTGAGACTGGATCTCTTGGTAAACAAGGATTACAACCTATGATGGATGCTTTGAATAAAAAGTATCTTCCTAAAAAAGGAGAAACCATGCATTGGTTACCAGCTGATATACAATACGCTTTAACTACTATTAGAAATAAAGCAATTGTTCAATATAAATTTGCTGGTGGTCCAGCAGATGGTAAAGTTGATCCTAAGAAAATCAATGTTGACTTAAAAGATTTAGTTCACTTACCAGATGTTAAAAAGTTATTAACTGCTGCTACAGATGGTAAAAAGAAAAAAGATGCTATTGTTAACTGGGTAGAAAAAACTTTAGTTCCTCAATTACTTACTTTTGAGAAAGCAATCACTATGGAGGAACTAGATAAAAATCTTGAAGTTTTGAAAATCACACTTGGTGGAGGTGCTGAAGGTGGAGATTATAAAGTTGGAGATAATGTAGTTTATAAAAGAGAGAAGTTCGATCAAGCTAAATGGGATGCTTTAACCGATGATGATAAAAAGAAACCAAATGAAGGCAAGATGAAAGAACTTCAGGCTGAAGCAATTGGTATTAAAAAGATTTCTAAAATAGAAGGAGATAAAGTATCATTTGAAGGAGCTGATTTTACTAAGACAATGGCTGATATACTTATGAAAACTGAGGAAGTTAAAGCTGAAGGTCAAGAAGATTTAGTTAAAAAACTTAGTGATTTGAAAACTAAGAAGCCAGATGATATTAAAAAAGTAGGAACTTTCGTTGACTTTATTTCCGATGAAGCTAACAAAGACAAAGTTGCCGAGATTGATAAAATAATTGGTGGCGGTGAAGCAGCAGCAGGAGCGTAATATACTAGACTTCAAAACATTTGAATCTAAAGTTGAATATCTAAGTGTAGAAGATATAAAAGAAATATTTATTGAAGTTTTAGACTTAGGATATATTTCTAAATTTTATGATACCAGCTTTGGTAAATACTACTTTGATTTAAAAAAAGAATCTCAAAGATCTTTTGGTTGGATTGATGCTGGTAACACTTGGGGATGTACTGATTTACAAGCAATGAGTAAAGAAATGACTGATTTATTTTCACTACTAGATGATGCTAAAGAAAGACTAAACTCAATGGGATATACAGTAGGATTTGAACCAGAGTTTTCATTTGCTGAGTCTTCTATGTTCTCCATCGTTTGTCACATACAACACTCTAGTCATGACGAAGACGAAGATTAATATATAAATTATGAGTCCAGATAAAAAGAAAGTTCAAAAAATATTTAATCAAATAGATAAGTTGGCTACAAAAGGTAGAGAACAAATCTATGAGTATCATAAATTAATAGATGATTTAATCTCTAAAGGTGATTATAATTACTTTGAATTAACTTTATTTTATAGTTATCAAATTGACATAAAAGACTATTCTAGTATAGCGGATGTTAAAAATAAAACTTGGGAAGATATATTATTTCAAACAAACACACCAGTTTCTAAAAAAATTAAAAAAGTTTTAGATACAAAAGGTGTTTATCAAATGGGATTTGATATTTTCAGAGATAATAATAATCAGAATCTTGGTAAGATTCTGGAAATGGACCAACTCTCAGAAGATGCTAAATATTATTTACAAAATAAACAATACGCTAAATTGATTGGCACAAGAGTTACTTATTTAGAAGTTACTAAACTTGGAGCAACATCAAGTGTAATAGTGAATATTGAAAATCCTCAAGCATCAGAGGAAACTAATCTAGTTAATAGATATAAAGTGGCTATTGATTATCTTCTTTCTTAAAGCATTCATTAAACATTTTTACCTATTTAATCTATAATAAGAAAAAATATTTTAAATGGAATTAAGAGTAATAGACTTTGAAGTTTTAACAAGAAACTTTCAACCATATGTTGAAGGTTACAAACAAATCGAATCTGAAAAAAGAAAAATGTTAGAAAGTATAGATCCTGATAAAAAGGAAATGGAAACTATCATTAAAAGATCTCAATCAGATTTAGTATTGGATGAAGCATCTCAAAAAAGAGATATGGAAACATTTAGACAAATCCAAGAAAAATTAATGAAATTAGATCAAGACTTTAAAAGAAAACTTAAAGAAATGTCTGATGAATTAAATACAAATGTTTATGACCAACTAGCAGTTATTGTTGAAGAATGGGCTACTGCTAATTCAATCAATTTAGTTATGGGTAAAATGGAAGTTATTTTTAACACAGATAACGTTGATGCTACCGAACAAATGCTAGAAGCGATTAAACAAAAAGGACTTTACTATACTGAAGTTGAAACTGTTTCAGGTGAAGCTGTAGGTCCACAAATCTAATAATAATCTTTATAATAAAAAAGAGAGTTAAATATTTAACTCTCTTTTTTTATGATCTCTTCTATCGCTTTATCTCTTTTATATTGTTTTTCAATAATGTTAATTGAATGTTGTATCTCAGGTTCATAAGAAGGAACATTAGCATATGTGTATTGTAAATCTTTATCAGGCATAACCTGTAATATAGATGAACCATCTATAAAAAAGAATATAGACATATCATGTTTCTTAAAATCAATATTAACTTTATATTTTGCTTTTTCGGAAATGTTATCTTCTAAGACATCACAGAAGTAATCTAAGAATTCATCGTCATTAATTAGACTCTTGTATAGATCCATTTAAGAATAATTTTAAATTGTCTCTCATATCAACTACTTTATATAATTCAGCATCTTCATCACCGGGTCCAATGTGAACGATGTAAGCACCACCTACTTGAAAGCCCCACTCTTCTAAAATAAGTGAGTAAAGTGAAAGTTGTATTGAGTATTCATTAAGATGATTTTTGAAATGGTCTTGAAAAGGGGCAAGTAGTTTCTCATAAGTTCCTTTTGGATGATTATCATCTGTAAAATCTTTATTAGTTTTCCAGTCAAGAATGTAAATCTTTCCTCTATATAAAAATAAAGAGTCAATCATTCCCGCTATCTTCCATTTAGGTGAGAATACTCTTACCTCAAACTTCAATGGCTCTAACTTGAATAATTGTTTAGCATAAATTTTATTGAATTTATTTATGCGGTGTATAACATCTAAATTATTTGGAAGTGGTTTCCATATTTGATTAAAGTAATCTTCAATCCATTGGTGAGTATCAGTACCAACTTCATTGGCATAATCATTTAATTTTTTCCACTCAGCTAAAATCCAATCTTGTGGAACCCCAGCTTGTTCGGCTTTTACTTTAGACCAGTAGTCTTGTTCAAATGGCTTATGAAATTGTTGTATGAATCTAGTTACAGATACAAAAGGTTCTCCCTCATAAGTATATCTGTGTAGCTTTGGGTCGAACTCAAATTTAACATCATTAAAACAGTCTAATTGATTGCGGAGCAATTCTATCATCTATCATCACTATATTTTTATGTTTTATACGGAAATAGTGATAAAGTTTAAAATAAAAAACCCTCTTGACGAGGGTTTGTATATTATTGTTCAGGTTCTGGCACTGGAACAGGTTCTTCATCTTGTGGAACAACAGTGTAGTTGTCTCTCGCTACAGTATTAGCATAATCATAATCCAAACTAAAGTAACCTTGTGGAATACCTGTTTGTTGAGTGATTCTTTGATATACCTCATTAATAGTATCTTCTGTTAAGCCCGAGTTACCAATAAGTGATTCTATCCAAGAAGATGTAGATTTCTTTTTACGAGGATATTTTTCTCTTTTTTCCATTTCTTCTCTTCGCTTTCTAAGATATTCTCTTCTCTCGTTAATTCGTTCAACGTTATTGAATCTATCATTCTCTTCATTGAAAAGATACTCACCAATTTCTTCATCATATCTAGCGTCTCTACAAAGAATATATTCATCGTGAATTTCAGAGTAGTTAACATTGTTATGAGAAGTTCTGATATTTAAGTAACGAACATAAACTGAATCGCCTCTATGACGAAGAACACGGTCAATATCATCAAATGCTAAATAGTCTGATCCGTATTTACCACCATCAGAAGCACAAAGTGTTCTGAAATCATTACCTTCCATATAGTTCAATAACAATCCTTTTTCCTCATCGAAGAATTTGAATGTATCAACATAAGGATAACGTCTGAATTGAAAATTATCTAACTTGATAGAAAGCTTTAACTCTTGTTTAGGAGTTGAAAGATTTTCAAAGTTAAGTGTGTTGTACCAGTTTTGTTCTGATTTATAAAGGTAACCGTTATCAGTTGCCCATTTTTTGAATTGAAAAGCAAACTCTTCATCCGCAATCGTATAAATACGATCCATAATCTTATGAGTATCAAAGTCCCAAAGAAGAGCACGACCCATAAGACCACCTTCGCTATTTAACATAACTAACATTTTTACTTTGTTATTATTATGTGTGTAGATACCTAAGTAATCTTGACAATTATCATACTTCATACAAGAAGCGCCAAGTGTACCACGCTCTTGAGCATAAGAATTTATATGATAGTAAGTAAGCATTTTAAGTCCATCAACAACACTCAATGTGAATGATGCCTTATTAGACTGAGCACGGTAAAGATTAGAGAACTTCTCTACTTCTTTAGCAGAAATGTTTTTGAATAGTTTGGAAATAAAACCACCTGGTTTTACAGCGAATCTACGAGAAGAAGACCAATATTGAGAAGGGTCTTCAATTTTAGCAATTCTATCTGTGGTTAAATAGGAAATTTTAGTTTTATCATGAGCAACAGAGATAAAGTTAATAGGGTCTTCAACCAAATCTTCTTTGTCATGTCTTTTCTTTAATAAAAGTTGAGCCACTAAGGAATCTGACTCAATTTCTAATAAAACTGCTCTTAACTCTTCTGATATGATTAAATCAAATGTTTTTCTTTCGTATGCCATGTGGTTATTTTTTATACAAATTTAGTTTTTATTTTTGACTAACACAAATTAAATATTGTTAAAAGTTAAAATTCTAACTTCTTTATTATTGTGTAACTTTTTTATTGAGTAGTAAAGTTTTCTACCTTCATTTGTTAAGTCTCTGAACGAAGCATTCCAAAATCCTAAATCATCTTTTACATCAAAAGTATAATCAGACCAACCCATACAAATACAAGTTGTTAAAGGAATAGACATTAACTTTTTAAGATCATCTTTATCACCAGAGTTTGGAAAATAAAGATTATCATATTCATCATCTTTTAACTTATTCTTAATAAGTTCATCAATAGACATTTTACCAGATGTCTTTGGTCTGGCTCTCATACTGATATCATCAGCAATGAAAGTACCAGGAGATATTAATCTAAGATTAGATAACTCATATGCTTTGTTTGATACATCTTCAGAATCAAACGCAACAAGATATACAAATGTCTTACCGGTCTCTAAACGGTTGAACACTTTACCTGGTATAGGAAAATGAACAAATCCTGAATTATCTTCTCTTAACATATTTTTTCTTTTTACAAATATAATTAAATTCCTAAAGCTTCCAAAACTGAATTACGAACAGCCCATTGAGTCATTTTCATAATTCTTTCTGTCTCATTCTTAATGATATGAGCATCTTGTTTGTTGAACAATCTCAAATACATTTGGAAAGACCAGAACGCATCTAAGTAAAAATCATGTTCAACCTCTTTCATTGCTTCGGAATTTTGAAACAATTGTTTATGTTGTTCAGCTGTTAAGTTAATTTTACGGTCAGAACTAGCATAACGAACTGTGTTCTTAAAAGCATCAAACTTACGGTGATTGATTTGTGGAATTTCTTCTTTATCACCAAGAATAATCTGACGAAGTTTAGAAAAATGTATACGATGTCCTACTAAAGATTGTAAAGACTCAATTTGTTCATCAAATGTTTCACCGTTCAAACCAACTGAAGCATCTTCTGCGGCTTGTGTAACACCAGTAAGATGTTTCTTATTCATACCAACATTGTTCATACCAATGGTGTAGAAGTTATCAGACTTCAAACCAGCGTTGAAACTCAAACGTCTTGATTTATCAGTTGAGTTTAGAATATAAAATGATTTATGAAACTCAACACCACCGATCTCTACACTATCAGAAACAAGTGTAAGTGATTGCTGACCTCTTGTCAATCTAAAATTATATTTAGTGATGGTAAAGTTTTTCTCAATAAGTTCAATCTTATCCTTTAAATACTTAACAATATCAAAGATTTCATAACGATTAGAAACATTTGATGTGTTTATAACACGGTTGTCAAATTTAGTCACAACCTGACTTCCAACCTTTTCAATGGAAATTTTATCGATTGTGTTAAATAGTTCTGTTTTGTTGTAGTTTTTAAAGCCTTTCATATATAAGATTATTTCTACAAAGATAGGAAACTTTTGATGAAAAACAAAATGATTATTCAAAATTTAATATATAAAAAGATGAAAGTTATTAACAATTTTGGTAGTTTTATAAATGAAGAATATTCCAAGAATGATCCTATTCCTGAAATCAATAGGATGAAAGAAAAACTTGGAATTGTTTTACTTGGTTTACCTGGTTCTGGTAAGTCTACATTTGCCAATAGATTCATTGTTCCTCATAATTCAAATATCAAAACATTTTCAACAGATGATGTTTCTTATTTGTTTACTAAAGACAAGTCTGACTATTACAAAGGAGCTTCTGAATTAAATATTACTTCATTAAAACATTATATGAAAAGTGGTCAAAACTTTATTTATGATACAACTGGTTCAAATGATATAAATGTTTTTGAAATTACAAAAGACGCTCGTAAATATGGATATAAGATAATGTTTATCTTAATTTTAATTGATGTTGAAACCGCTAAGGCACAAAACAAAAAAAGAGGTATGACCGGTGGTCACACGGCAGATGATGAATATATTGATCATGTCTACTCAAGTCAACTACAAACTACAAAAAGTTATTTGAAATATGTTAAGCCAGATGCTTTCTATGTTGTTCTTAATAAAGATGGTAATTATAAATATTATAAGTTTGATAATGGTGAGTTAAAGAAAAGAAAGGTTGATAAATATGTTTCTTTTTTAAGAGAATCAAATGGTTCTGAAAATGAAGTTGATAAGATAGTTGATACTATGTTAGACTTTATTGATGAAGGTGAAAAGATTACTTTCAAATCATCTACTGGTGAAATGACTTATACAGATTATCTTGAGAAGAATACAAGGTATCAAAACTTCAAACCAGTTCTTGTATCTAAAAATAAAACGGTTAGTAAATTTACTATTGTTTATTCACCTAAAGGTCGTTTTTCAAATATCGACAATTCTAATGAAATTAGTAATTTAATTACTATACTTGATAACATGCAATCTACAATTGGTAGATTAGGAGAAGATGGTTGGGTTCTATCAGATTTTAAATCTAGTTCTAACAATGCTTCTAAAGGTAATGAAGTAAAAATAAATTGGGTATCATTTGGATTTACTAAACCTGATATTGAAAATGAAAACTTTGAGTTACCTAACGAAGATGAGTTAAGAGAAGAAATTGAAAAATTAGGATTCAGAGTAGAAATATTAGAAATAGGTGACTCAGAAACAGAATTAGAATTTAGTTCTTATGCTTATGACGGTGAATTACCATCTGAAGAAAGTTGTGATGATAAATTTGAAAGAATCTGTGATATCTTTGGATTTAGTTCATTTGACTTAGACTATAGAAGAGCTAAAGTAATATTTGAATATTAAATTTTATATAAACCAATGATACAGAAATATGAAGGATTCCTTAGTAGTCTATTTAAGAAAAAGGATGAACCAGTTAAGACAACAGTTAGAACGCCATTAATTAGTTATGATGGTATAACCGAGTTAAGTAATGATTCTTTTATAGATCTTACTGATAGAGGATATACAATTGAAACTAAGTATGATCTTAATGATGATCTATATGTTCAGATAACCAAACACGCTTTTTATAAAAGTGGTCGTGTTCGTCCAGAAGATATTCCATATAGATTTATTGATGTTAAAGATGATGTATTATCATTTCATGACAGACTGAAAGAACAAAATATTGATATTGGTTATTCTTTTGTTTACGAGAATGATAAAGGTGGTTTGTCTTGTGATAATCCAAAATATGAAGACTTTGAAAAAGGTGACTATGATAATAGAGAAGTTAGTATATTGACAATTGGTATTTTAGATTAAGAATAAAGATAGTGTTCATACTTTTCTTCATCACTTAAATCTATACTCATTGTAACTTCTTTTAATGGTGTAACGAATGTCACCACAACTGTTGATAAATAATCTGTTTCAATTCCTTCAAGTAGTTCATTTAAAAGTATTTCTCTTTCATCTTCTTTATTTAATTTCAATCCAGTATCAATTACTAAATTAATCTTCCACGGTAATCTTTTAATAGTAAAAGTTATAACAGAAATCTTATAAACATTAGGTTGTCTTATCTGTCTTTTGAAAGTAAAAAGAGCAAATATTACTACTCTAACAATATAATTGTGGTAAACTTCATTCATATCAAGTTTCATATTTAATATATATTATATGATTAAGCGTTGGTCAACTTTTAATGAAAATTCAGATAATTCTAAAGAAGTTATTTCAAGTAAGTTTCATGAAGTAAGAGAAGTATTTTTAGATTTTGAAGATATGGGTATTATCTCATATTCTATAGTATTACCTGGATTTGAAAGAGGTGGTTATATTAGTTTCGATCCAAAAGTAGGTGATGTAAATAGATTTTTAGATTTTCAATTACCTACTCTTAGGAAACAGACAAAGTATTGTATCATTGTTGATATTAAATTACCTGGTGAATCAAATGAATTCGGATCTACTGTAATTGGCAATGAAGGTATTAAATTATTTGATGATATGTTAACAGCTAACTCAAGACTAATAGAAGCCGGATATGATGTTAAATTGGATTTGAATGCTAGTCACGGACAATACAAACCTGTTAAGTTCTTAATTTATTTTAATATATAACGAAATGAAACACTTAAAATCATATCAATTATTTGAAGCACACGGTGTAGCAGAAGCTACTCTTATCTACAATCAATTCTTATTAGATGAGTTCAATAAGTATTGTGATATTGCTTTAGAATCTAGTGAAAAAGATTACTCACATACTCAGGAATATAATCAGGAAGATTTAACTCAATTTATTCAAAATGAATTTTGGCCCAAATATCCTATCTCATCAATGTCTGTTACTTATACACTTAAAACAATGACTGATGAAGATTTTGTTAAAAGATTCCCAACATCAAAAAAGAAATATATTGGTACTGGCGCTTGTTATAATATTGGTGAAGAAGGCGGCTCAGCAATCAAACCATCAATTGATGATAGATCTGATATTACTCTTCATTTGGTACTTGAGATTGGTGCTATTGTAAGTGACGTTCTTAATGATAGAGAAGGATTGTCTATTGAGATTGAATCTTCTATAACACACGAATTAAATCACGGATATGAAGGTTGGAACAGAATGAGAAAAGGTAAAGGTCAAGTATCAACTGATGTTACTTGGGCCTTGGATGCTAATAGAGCTAAGATTAGAAAAGATATTTGGAAGATTTGGTATGATGACATTGGTTATTATGTTTATTGGAGTGAACTTCATGAAATTAACGCAATGACTCAAGATGCTTTTCCTTATGTTAAAAGATATGATATAGAAGAAGTAAAAGAAAAAGCACCATCTTGGAAGTTTGCTACAAAGATGATAGAGTTTGATGCTAATCAATTCAAACAAAAAATGACTGATAAAATACTAAGTGTTTATCCAGATGCTGATGTTGAAATGATGTTGAGAAGAGTTAAAAATGGATTTGCTAATGAGTTAATAAAGAATAGAGAGGGCTCTATTAGTAGAGAAGAAGATAAACCTACTTTATCAGGTGAAGCAGTTAAAGCTATGTCAGTTGATAAGTTTTTAACATTCATTCAAAAGAGAATCAATAGAGCTGGTAATAGAATACAAAGAAATATACTAAAACTTTACTCGTTAAAAATTAAATAATACTATGATTATTAAAAAGTATAAACTATTCTTAGAAGAATTAAATATGAGACCCGAAATAGATCTTTTTTCAGCTCAAATTGAATTGTATCATTGTGGTGATCATATTTGGGCAATAAAGGCCCCAGACTCTCACACTAGAGCATTAATGTTTATGAGACCTCAAGAGTTTTATGAATCTTCATTTGAAGAAATTATTGGTAAACAATTTAAAGTAGCAGACTTTGTAAATATTTACAAACAACACTATGGTAAACAACAGTTTACATATGGTTCTGATTGGTCTGGATTTAATATTCCTTCAAATATTTTAGAAGAATGTATGTTTAATATTCCAGAAGATGAAATAAACAACTGGGATAAGTTGATGTTATCAACTATTAATACAATTAAAGAAATAGAAGGTGATCATAACTACTATCTTTTAGGTGTTGATGAGTTATCAAATAGCTTACTTGAACACGAATTTGCTCACGCTATGTGGTTTACTTTACCTGAATATAAGGCAGAAATGTCTAAAATGAATGATGAGTGTGATCCTACGGTAAAAGATATGATGTATAAGTGTATTACTGAATATGGTTATGCTGACCACGTTTTACCAGATGAGTTACAAGCTTATATGTCAACTGGTTTAGGTAGAAAAATGACTGAAATGAATATTCCGGATATAGAGATTTGGCAACAAAAGTATAGAAATATATTTGATAACTATTATTCTAAATCACTTTATTCAAATCCAGAAGTAGTAAATATTAATTGGTAAAAGAATTAAGAAGTTGGTTAATCTTATCTTCTCTTTCTTCTGTCTTTAGAAATCGTTTATATTCGTTTAGAGAGACTATCTCTTCTTCTTTGAACTCAGATTCATTCATTGAACTTTCAACAAACCAAAGACATTTATAACTATCATTAACTTTATCAAAGACAGTCATTTTATTTCCACCAGTGGTTTTTATTACGACATCTCCGGGTTTATACTTCATTAAAAATAAGATATTTTTATATCTTATTTATTAAAGTTTTTAACTTCCCATCAATTGATTTAAAAGTTCTATCATTAAATATGATAGTTTATAACCAGTGAAAGCACCTAACGCAGACGGGATAGGGAATACAATCATTCTACCTAAATCAGTTACATACTTAGGTCTATTAACAATCTTACCCATAAACATATAGTAAGCCATATAACCAATCAAAACAGCTAAGTCTGTTTTTGTGGCAATAAAAACAACTAAAGTAGCTCCAATAAATCCAAAAAGAAAGTTATCTTTAACTCCTTCCCAGACTTCTTGTGGTGTTGCTTCTTTCCACTCTTTAATTATCTTTTTGTATTTCATTGAATTATTTTATCTATTTTTCTATCTCTTTTATAGAAGACAATAAATTCTTTTGCTTTTTTAATTATATCATTGTCAGGTCCATCTTCAACCATTTCAATAACTTCTTCTAACTCTTCATCATCTAATACATACTCAATATAATCTAAACTAACAACATCATTAATATCAACCATAGGGTTGTTAGAATTTAAATCCTGTACTAATTCAGGTGATATTTTTTGAGCCGTTCTAACAAATCTATCAGTAATATCATCATAAACAACTGAGGTAAGTATTCTTTCACCACCTTTATCAAAGATTAACTGACAAGTAAGTATAATCATCTTAGTAGTTCATTATTAGAATCTCGGTACCTTTAGTCTGTGCCTTACCAGGAACAGCCATTGCGGTCTTAGCAAACTCTTTGTCTTTCCAAGTGTATTCTTCTCTTGGAAACCAATCATCTAATAAATCAAAATGATAGTAACTTAATGAGAATCTACCTTTCATAGATTTCAAAGTATTAGCCAATCTTTCGTGAGTTTGAATACCAAAGTCGTGATTGATATAGTAGTCTTCTGTTTTGAAGTATGGAGGATCACAATAGAAGTAAGTTGTAGGAGAGTCATATTTCTTAATAACTTCTTCAAAATCAAGATTCTCAATGTTTGTAATAGCATCAAAGTATCGGTGCCATTTAGGATCAATTAGTTTACTTCTAAAGATTTCAAACTTAGATTTATAAACACCATCTTTACCTTCATAACCACCTTTTAGAATAAGGTTACCTTTTCTTGGGTCAGTACCAGACCAAACTTGGCTAAGTACATAAGCATATTTGATAGCAATATCAAAGTTAGGGTTATTCATATCTAATACAAACTCAGTATCAAATAAATCTGATTTACATTTGTTGAATAACTCTTTGTTTTCAATTGGTGTGTTTTGAGTCATTTCCCAAAACTTCTTATAATCTTTAAGACAAAGATATAAGTTTACATTTAACGGGTTTACGTCATTGTAAACAACAGTTTTAAGATTTTTGAAACTTGGTGTATTCAACTTAAAGAATACCCAGAACATTCCAGAGAATGGTTCTACATAAGTTTCAATATTATTTGGAACATAATTTCTAATCCAGGTGCCGATTTTACTTTTTCCACCAATGTATGATAATGCCATATTATTTACCTTCTTTTTTTAATTTTTCAATTCTGTCACGAATTTCAGCCGCAATTTCATACTCTTCATTTCTGATAGCATCTTCAATCATATGTTCTAAGTCTTCAATGGAAACAACTCTTTTTGGAGTTTCTTCAACTTCTTCATAGTCATCAATATCATCAATATCTGAATTATCCATAGTACTTCCATCATCATTGATGTAAACACCAGACAAATCTAAAACTTCTTTAGAAGCATATAAAGGACAACCATAAACAATTGATAAAGCAATACCATCACCAGCAGTACAGTCAATCTCAGCATCTTCAACTCCATTTGAAGTAATTAACTTGGTATAAAAGATACCTTCTAAGATAGCATAGATATAAACTTCTTGTACATCAATACCATAAGCATCGTTTACACTTTTGAATAAGTCGTGAGTCAAAGGTCTTGGTGATTTAACACCTTCTATTTTCAGAGCAATTTGTTGAGCGTCTGATGGTTTAATTACAATAGGTAATTTACGTTTGCCTTTCTTTTCAGAAAGAACAACAACATAAGATCCTGACTGTGATTGACTGTAGGATAAACCTAATACTTTTACTTCTTTTTTCATCTTAATATTTTATTTAATTTAAAGTGCCTTTTATATTCTTCGTTACAAGCTTCATTTTCAATTATTAACCTAATTAATTCTATATTAGAGTTAAATTGAATTTCCTGTTTACCAATTACAAATTTATATGAATTTTTTGATATTTGTTTTTCTTCTTCCGATATATCTTTTATAAAAAAGTAAATTGTACCTGGTTTGATATAAAATCTAACCAAATCATTATCATTAAATCTTGGGCTATTAAATGTAGGTGAACTGTGGTCAGTCCACCCCATTTTTCTTAATAGCATTGAATTTATTTGAAACATTATTTTAGTTTACAATTATCAAAGTGCCATCTTTTAGAGTTTGCTTTATCAGACATTTTACCACAGTGTGGACACTCAATTTTATCCATCTTGACACCTTTATTCCAAGCCTCTTGAACACCCTTCAATCCTTTATTCCAAGGGTCAACTCCTTTAGAATGATGTTCTTGATTTCTATATCTTTCCTTTAAGGTTTTTGATCTCTTTTCCTTTTCTTCTTCTGTCATTGGTTCTAATTTTAATCCTTTATTCCATGCGACTTGAGCACCTTTTAATCCTTTATTCCAAGGGTCAACTCCTTTAAAATGATGTTCTTGATTCCTATATCTTTTCTTTAAGGTTTTTGATATCTTTTCTTTAATCTCATCCGTAGTATTATATGGTACTATTCCTTGTCTTCTGTCTAATTCACCATTTTTGTATTTTTCTTTAAGAGTATCAGATATTTTCTTTTTAGATTCGTCTGATAAAATACCAGAACTTTGACCTCCGGTTTTTAAATTGTAATTAGATTTATCACTAACCCACTCTGAATCTACATATAATTTCTCAAGTTCTAATAATTCTTCATATGAATTACAAAATTCTAAAACCTCTCTTTTAAATTTTTCTTTACCATATTTCTCAACTGCCTCTACTAAAGCAAACCCACTACCCAAATACCCATCATCTAAATTGTTAGTCTTGTGTACACCTATGTAAGTTTTATCATTAACTAAGTTTATTGTTTTATATAATATATAAATTGTTTCCATAAATTATATATTAGAAAATCCTCCTCCCCTGTGGATAAAATTAATCTTGTATAAGTAAATCGGCGGCGGTAGTACTGGCATGTGAGAGCGGTTTAGCCCAAGTTCTGAATCCCATACCTCTTAACCAAGGCACATAAGCTTTATAGGCAGCATAAGACTTATTCTTACTAACACCTCTTTCATTCTTAGTTCCTTCATTTGGATTAAAGTCAATATGAATATCAACTAATCTAAAGTCCATTCTATCAGCAGGTACTAAGTTCATAGCATTCATTACACCTTCTTCAAGATGTAGTGGTACATGAGAATATTCGTGATTACACTTGGCTAAGTGAAACTTATATCTTTTTCTTTCTATTTCAGTTAAGTCTTTTCTTTCATAAAAATTAGATAATTCTTCATCAAGATAAACACCAACATCATGAAGATATTGAGCTTCTTTATAAAGTCTTTCTTGATTATCTCTAATCTTATCACAAGATTCACGGAAGAAAATAACGTGAGCACCATTTCTTAAATCTGTATTATACATCATAATCGTAACAGCATAAACAGTTCTACGTCTCTTTTGAATAGAGTCGCAACCAACTGTAATCGTAGCAGTAGGATCATCTTTTAGATAGTCCTTTAGGTATTCTATGATGTCTGGAATATATTCACCTCCAAAACGTTTAAATTTACTCTTGTACATTTTCTTCTCCTTCTTCTGATGTTATATCAGTAGTTATAATTTTTTTATTTATTATTAATATAGATTCTTCTACAATGTTTGGTGGAAATATAGCATATGAATCATCTTCACATGTTAATTCAAATCCACCACTGGCATAAAATGTTCTAGACATTTTAATTAAATTGTCATATTTTTCTTCGTCAATATCCGCTGGTTTTCCTTTGAACTCACCGAATTTATTTATTAGAACCAGTTGTACTTGATATGTTTCCATTGTAGATTATATCTATTTATGAATAATTTGTTTAGAAAAAAAGGGGATATCAATACTGACATCCCCCTTTTTAATCAGATTGGCTGGTTCTGATTACTTACTACCAGGCTTGTTGATTTTCTTGATAGTACGAAGAAGGTCTTCGAACTGAAGCAAGAAAGTCTTCAAGGTTGGGTTCGTTACATCGGCGATGTTATCTAAGATGTAAAGCAAGTAAGCGGTTTTCTCATCATCACCCACGTTGTTCAAGAACTTTACAACGTTGTCAAGTTGTTTCTTATTCAACTTGGTGATGTCGATCTCTTTCAATGATTGAATCAATTCAGAGTTCTTATCACGGTTGTACTTCTCAAGGTCTTTCTTGATACCGTCGTAGTTGTTGATTACATCGTTGATAGAAATATTCAACATATCTTCGCAGTATTGAACGAACTTCACAGCAGAGTTACCTAAGTAACCACTTGCCACCTCTTTCAACAAAGGCAAGAACTCACGAG
>Ga0214919_10000649_pt1 | contig 59107 bp, 80 predicted proteins | sample LL1503_MetaG_FD_177994 | JGI IMG/M metagenome (GOLD analysis project Ga0214919, IMG submission 177994) | Freshwater microbial communities from Lake Lanier, Atlanta, Georgia, United States - LL-1503 | ecosystem: Environmental > Aquatic > Freshwater > Lake | place: USA: Georgia | collected... | reverse complement strand
AAAAAAGCCAATGGTTGGAGTGTAGAAGGCTGGGAAAAAACAATTAAAGAGCTTAAACAATTTGCCGAATTAATCGCAGCAGAAGAGCGCGAAGCGTGTGCGAAGGTGTGTGAAAACGCACATTGGAGTTTAGATGACCGCGTTGAATATGCTAAAGCCATACGCGCAAGGGGGCAAGAATGAAAGGCGTAGTAGTTGGGTACACAGGGTGGTTTGGCGGCACTACGCCTGCTAACGACTGCAAGATTATTGAGATTAAAGGTGATCGTATTCTTGTGGAGCTGATGGATGATGGAAGACAAGGTTGGATTGATGCAAAAGACTTTGTCCCAATGTACTTCAAAGGTGCAGGACAAGAGGCGTTGTACAACTTAAACAAAGCAGCTGAAAAGAATGGGGAGGAACTATGACTGACCGCGAATTATTTAAGATGGCGTTGAATTGTTTATTAGCATGGGAAAAAGAATCTTCAGGACATGGTTGGTCTTTAGCCGATCAAGAATGTGTTGATGCTATTCGCGCCAGACTAGCTGAAGATGAAATTACTCCCGATGGGTACTACAAGGTTGCTGCGTGGATAAAGGAGAAGCCATGAGCGAGTACGAACACACAACACATGAGATGGCTAGTTTTTACTTGGAAGAGGGCATGTACACCATCAAAGATTTAGAAGATCTGATTGCAGACTTTAAGATTGCCAAGCAAATACAAGACAGGCACTTGAAGAACGCTGTTCGCTTCTCTGAAGAGAATGGAGAGAAACTATGATTACTCTTACACGCGAAGAAGCGCAGAAAATACTGGATGCTTTGGAATATGCTTACGACAATGAAATGTTTGTAGGTATGCGAGTTATCCTTCGCGCTAAACTAAGCGAACCTGAAATAGCTCAGTTTAAATTTCAAGAATATGGCCCCGACAATTGGGGCGACTCTCAAGTAACAAAGCCTGAGTTTGTTGCTGAACAAAAAGCTACGAATGAAGCGTTGAGAAGTATGGTGCAGTCTGAACCAACAATAGACGGTTGGCCTTTGTACTCAGGATTGCCTACACCTCCTGACAATTTCATAGATGCTATTAGATACAACACGGCGATTAGCCAAGGAGATCAGCGCATTGACCCTACTAAAATTTACAAAGAACCTGAGCCTGAGTCAGTAGCGTACATCAACGTAGAAGAGCGCAAGTTGGAATGGGCAACGCCTATTAAATGGGAAACGCCGACAGTCGTGAAGATGGATAAGGTTCCGCTGTACACCGCCCCACCGCAGCGCGAATGGGTGGGGCTGACGGATGATGAGCGAGATAAAATTCGAGAGCAAGCGCATTACGAGTTTGACGACATTTCTAATGCGATTGAAACCAAACTAAAGGAGAAGAACAATGGCTAAATTACCATACACAATCACCATTTGCCCAGACGAGCCAAACCCTAAACAGTTCACGGCGTTAACACCTGCTGTTGTTCGTGCTTTGCGTTACACAAATGATTTAACAATAGACCAAAGACAGTTAGTGTACCCCTGCGCAACACAAGCAATAACGCAGATCAATACGCATAAGGAGAAGAACGGTGGATAAAATAATTGCAGACGCAAATAGGTATCGCTGGTTACGTGATAGAAGTGAGAATGTAATTATTGATATTGTCAGCGCACGTAAATGGGTAACTGTTAAAGGTTACAAGAAACAGCTTGATGATTTGATTGATCGTGAACTATCCATAGCAACTCCAGAATGCTTAGAAATGGCTGAAGTAATAACCGAGCCACAAAAGAAAGAATGGGTAGGGCTGACGGAAGAAGAAACGGCTGCGGCGTGGAGTCAAAGCAAAGGAGATGTTCTGTATCGTGTAAAGCCTTTTGCCCAAGCCATTGAAGACAAGCTAAAGGAGAAGAACACATGATTAAGCGCTCAGTACCTAATACTTTTTTAGTTAGATGCCCAACTCTTGATCACGCCCGTGGAGTGGCCACTGGCGTTCATGAAGCGCTTAACTGTTTAACACATGAGTGCGACATTATTATGCGCACAAATGTAGAAATTTCTACACTACCAAAATCGCATGAAGAGCACGATCAGGAATACGCAGTTCGTGCGCGGTTCACTGTTCGGGAAAAGCAAAGAGGCGCTACTAAAGGGCAAATAATTTATATTAATAAAGCTTACCTTGAAGAAGAGATAGATAGTAATTTTGATATTGGCAAAAAATGGAAAGAGCTGACCGATGATGAGATGCTAATGATTTATGCGCAACCTCATGAAGGTTTCAAATATAGTTTAGGTCGTATGCTACAAGCCAAGCTAAAGGAGAAGAATACATGAATAGCAGACCGCCACCTACAAAGGAGTTATGCCTGCACCTTGCTGAAATTTATTACGAGATGGGTATGCCCCAACGTAGTTGGCAATACCTGCTATGCTGGGCAGCGTACGATGATTACTTAGATCTTTTCTGGAGATAATACAAATGAGCGAGATGTCTGACTTCCAAAAACAATTTATGTCCCGTGGTACGGGTGCAAAGCTGTTTACCCAAACTGAGTTTGATGAAGCTCTAACCGTAGCCAAAGCCGAAATTATGGCAGTCGCAATCGAAACAACAAAAACAGCGATTATGATTGAGCGGGAAGCCTGTGCTAAATTGGCTGATGAATGTACCAATATTGAAGAACTGGGAGAGGCAATCCGTAACCGGATTCCGTCTCAACGTAACTAATCGTGTGATCGTTCGTTCGGGTAATCGTTCGACAAAAAGAACCGACCGAACGATTGGCGTAGATCACAGTCTAAAACGACTCGACGGACGGAGGAGAGGGCAATTTAGCCTCTCTCCGTAGCTCGTCAGAGTGAGTAAAAGTAATCGTTCGTTCGGCTGTGTTCTCTATAGAACGAACGATTAAACCGAACGATTACTTTTTTGGTGTTTTTAAGGAGATAAGCTATAATGTCTGACATGATGATTAAACCAAAGAAACCCAACGGTGCTCCACGAAAGTTCGACAGGGAGCTTGTCGGTAACCACGTTTGCTCGGAGCTTATGAAAGGTCGGAGTCTGAATAATATTCTGGTCTCTGATGCCGGCATGCCTTCCCCTGCGGGGTTTTTGGATTGGATAAATCAAGACCCTGACGGGCTTGGCAAGCAATACGCGCATGCGCGCGAAATCGGCTACAAACTGCTGGCGGAAGAAATTGTCGCCATCTCCGACGAAAACCACACGCTCATCGAATGCGACGCACTGGACGCAGACGGCAACCCGATGTTGGACGCCACCGGCAACCGCATACGCAAAAGCATAGTTATGCCCCTCTCGTCCGACGCGATTGCTCGGAACCGGCTCCGTGTTGACACACGCAAGTGGATGCTCAGTAAGGTGCTGCCGAAGATCTACGGTGACAAGCTGACCACGGAGCACACAGGCAAGGACGGTGGACCGATTACCATGGCTGCTATTGACCTCACCAATCTATCTGACGACGAGCTGGTGCAGATGCAGAAGCTGCTCGGTAAAGCCGGAGGACCAAATGACAAATGATGACTTCGCTCATGAGATCATGCTCTGCTTCTCGGCATCGCCGGTGTCCGCTGACATCAACGCAACACGGGTGTACGCCATCATGGAGCAGATACGCAAGGACGAGCGTGAACGCTGTGCCCAGAAGGCAGACATGCTAGCCAAGAGCTGGCGAGGTAACGAGAGCTTTAGCCGAGAAGTGCGGGAGACCTCGGCAATGGCTTGTGACCTGCTAGGTGCGGTGATACGAGGATGAACGCTCCGCTCTCACCAACGGTAATGCTAGACCTGATCAAGAAGGAACAGGACAGGCGAGCTGCTACCTCAAGCCTATACGAGTTCGTGAAGCAGTCGTGGCACGTAGTAGAGCCAGGAGTACCCTTCGTGCCCAGCTGGCACATTGAGGCTATCTGCGAGCATCTTGAGGCAGTGTCGGCAGGGGACATAACTCGACTGCTCATCAACATCCCGCCACGACACTCCAAGTCAACCATCGTGTCCGTCATGTGGCCAATGTGGGAGTGGATTGAACAGCCAGAGGAGAAGTTCCTGTGTGCGTCGTACTCCGGTGTGCTGTCAACCCGAGACAACCTGAAGGCACGGCGGTTGATTCAGTCGCCATGGTATCAGGAGCGATGGGGCAAGAACTTCACACTGTCCGGAGACCAGAACGCCAAGCAGCGATTTGAGAACGACAAGACCGGCTACCGCATCGCGACCTCGGTCGGTGGTACAGCGACGGGTGAAGGTGGCTCCCGCCTCCTGCTCGATGACCCGCACGGCGCACAGGACGCACAGTCCGACGCAATGCGTGACACGGCACTGGAGTGGTTCGACCAAGTCTGGGCGACACGACTCAACGATCCCAAGCGTGACGCCATGGTGACCATCATGCAGCGTCTGCACGACCGAGACATCAGCGGACACATCCTTGAGGACATCAAAGGATGGGAGCATATCTGCATACCGGCAGAGTGGGACGGCAGGACGCGCACGACAATGCTGGGCAACTACGACCCACGTAAGGTCAAGGGAGAGCTGATCTGCCCAGAGCGATTCGGCGACAAAGAGATCACCGCACTCAAGCAATCCCTAGGCGTATACGGCTCTAGCGGACAGCTGCAGCAAGACCCGACACCGGTAGAGGGAGGTATCCTCAAGACCAAGCACTTCCAGCAATGGTCAGCAGACAAAGAGCTGCCACAGTTTGAGTACATACTGCAGAGCTACGACTGCGCGTTCACCGAGAAGACCACAGGAGACCCGACAGCCTTCACAGCCTATGCTGTGTTCTCGATGAAGGGCAAGCGACAGGTTATGCTCATCGACGCATGGGACGAGCACCTCAGCTATCCCGCACTGCGGAAGAAGGCGATAGCAGAGTGGAACACGGAGTATGGTGGGGCTACAGACGAGAGCCCATACGCACGGGCGAGACGACCCAACAGAGTCCTTGTAGAGGCCAAAGCAAGTGGTCAGAGCCTGATACAGGATTTGCGCTTGGCGAATGTGCCAGTCGTAGGTTATAATCCTGGTAATGCTGACAAGGTGTCCCGTGCCCATCAGGCAGCTCCCGTGCTGGAGCAAGACATACTGTGGATCCCTGAGTCAAAGAAGAACCGTGGTCACTACGTGTCATGGGCAAAGGGATTCCTCAAGCAGCTTGAGAAGTTCCCAGTGGCTGAACATGATGACTACGTTGATACGTTCACACAGGCTATCATCTACCTACGCAACGATGGGTGGTTCCAGATGCCGGTGGCAAAGGACATTGATGAACCAGCGCAGAAGAAACGTGAGAGGATAAACCCATATGCAGCCTAAGAAACCTGTTTGGGACAAGAGTCGTCCCGCCAAGCTAGGTGAATCGAAACCTCTAACATCAAAGCAGAAGTCTTCTGCAAAGGACGCTGCCAAGTCTGCCGGTCGTCCGTACCCTAACCTCGTTGACAACATGCGCGCAGCGAGGAAGAAATGAGCAAGCTACTCGACAAGAGCAAGATGGCTTGCAATAAGCCAAAGAGCACGCCTAGCCATCCCACCAAGTCTCACGTAGTCAAGGCATGCGCCGATGGGCAGGAGAAGATCATACGGTTCGGGCAGCAGGGTGTCAAAGGCTCTCCCGAGGGCAGCGCACGCAATGAATCATTCAAAGCACGACACGCAAAGAATATAGCCAAGGGCACCATGTCCGCAGCGTACTGGGCTAACAAAGTTAAATGGTAGGGTGAGCTATGCCTGAGTTCCGTTCCCGTCCTGAGCAATACCCAGTCGTAGGTGCGCTGGGTCGCTACCTACAGAAAGCTGACGAGTTCGCACGTAAGCCGTTCGGCTACGAGAACCCACCGGCGGCTCTCATCTCAGACTTCTTACAAGTACCACCGATATACCGTACGATGGAGAACATCAATTACGGTACACCGATCACGCAGGGTAGAGGCGAGACCTACGGGTTGACGGGAGAGACCAAAGAGGCTCTAACGGGGGCGATGAACTTTGCACCACTTGTACCGGCGGCAGCACGTATGGTCAAACCTCTGGCTAAAGCGGCAGCGCCATATGCTGCTCGGCACGCAGTGAACCTCGCTGAGAAATACGGTGTGTCACCGACCATGAACGTCATCAAGCCTAAAGGTGGCAACTGGTTGAAGGGTAATGTTGACGAGTCTGTGTCTCGTTTAAAACAATTTGTACGCGAACCGGCATACGTAGAAGATTTAGGTCGGAGAGAAGCTACTGGAGAGATGCAACCAGGAATAACTCAACAAGTTATCAGTCAAAATACTAGGGCAGAAGCGTTAAACAAATGGATTGAGAGTAAGTTAACTAAATACCTCTCAAATGAGATGGCGACTGCAGAAGACCCGATACGTTTATCTATTCAAGAGTGGCCAGAGAAACGTGAGATGCTGCTCGCTGAGAAGCAGAAGCAGATTGACAAAGCTGTATCTGACATGGAGAAGGCTCGTGCTAAGCGAGGCTTCACTCCGGAAATGATGACTCAGTCTCAAGCTCGCATACGTGAGTTGAACAGAGAGAAAGCTTTAATTGAAAACCGAACAGGTTCGCATTTAACTGCAGAACATTTAGAAAATGCTCAAGGACGGGTGCCAGAAGACGTTACTGAGGCTAGAAAGAAAGCCGGAGAACCTATAATGGGTCATACGTGGAGAGACTTCAAAGGGGATCCTACCACGAGAGCAAGGGCAGAAGGTTGGGAGAATATTGCTGATAAAAGCATAGATACTTATCTTTCTGGAGATCTTTTAGATACGATATACAGAAGAGCGCGTACTAATCCAAATGACAAAGGACGACTTGCTTCTATATACGGAGAAGAAGTTTTAAAAACAAACCCATGGCTTGAAAAAGTTTCTCTTGAGACTCCGGTATATCACATTGATCAATTTCGCACAGGTGATATGGGTCTTGACCATATTGCAGATGAGCTTCAAAACGCTATGCGACCAGGAAGCGACCTTCCTGAACATCTAAGGGTAGACCCGAAGAAGCTTGACAAGATGAGCGTCCCGCAGGTGGTTGACATAATTGACCAAATCAATGCATGGCGAGCTACTCAGCAAGCAGAAGCAAGTTTAGCACACTCTGCTAATGCCGCTACTGTTACTCATAAAGAATACCCAAACGCTGGATTAAAGTGGGTAGAACTGAAATTACCAGAAGGTGAAGGCGGTAAAAAAGCTTTAGAAGACGCTCTCAAATACGAAGGAGACACGCTCAAACATTGCGTGGGAGGGTATTGCGACAGCGTAGTGAACGGTTACTCCCGTATATTCAGTCTGCGTGACGCAGAGGGTAGACCTCATGCTACTATTGAAGTTCAGCCTGTGAAAGACAATTCACCATGGGACACAATTCACAAATCTTTAGGTGATGAGAAATACAGAGAACTCCATAAAGACTTTTGGGAAATGGGAGGGTATGGGAAAGACAGTCCGTTTTACGACCCCGACATGGACGTAGTGTTAGAAAAGTTTTTGCAGAGTAAAGGTTTAGAAACACCAAAGCTTGAAAGAATAGAGCAAATTAAAGGCTCAAGGAACGGCAAACCTTCTGAAGAAGTTTTACCGTTTGTTCAAGACTTCGTACGTAGTGGTGAATGGAGAGACGTTAACGATTTAAGGAACGCAGATTTAGCTAAAATCGAAAACAGTTACCTCAGTGAAAAAGATTTACGTGAGCTTGCCCAGCAACACGGTTATCCTGAAAATGTCGTAGGGGATGAACCGATTGCGTATTGGAGAGGAATGGCAAACGTAGTAAGAAGCGGTATAGAGCCAGGAGAACAAGCTAACACCGTGTTGGAAGCTATCCGCAACTTCAAACCAGAAGGTTTCGCCCAAGGAGGCTCCGTGAATTTCGCTGCTGGCGGTCACGCAGAGTACGATGACGACCTGATACGTCAGATGGCAGCAGAGCTGGTTGACGTACAACAGGAGAGAGCGGCAGAGTCCGGAGACATACCTGAACCTTCCCTGCTTGACAGTTTGAGGAACATGAGTCCGCTAGGCGGGCACTACTCTGCCGGACCATTTGCATTAGACGCTTGGACTAACAACAGAGGTGTCAATCTGAGAGGCAGCGCAGGTACAGACCATTTACGGGGATACGTTGACGTAGACCCTCGGCAGAAGAAAGTATCTCAGTTAGGAGTCACTTACGAAGATATGAATCCTCGCGGTGGGTATCAGTTGAGCGCTAACATGGATCCTGAGACACGTGAGAAGACTCTCAATGCTATGTACCGTAAACAACTGAGCGATGGCTCCGAGTTTATGGTCGGCGGTACACATAGACCCGACAGCCGGCAGACTATGCTGAACCTTATGTACCGTTACGGCTTCGCGCAGGGTGGAGCGGTACATATGGAAAAAGGCGGTAGCGCTAAACGCAAAGAGCCTTCACCGTTTGATGATTTAGAGCCGACGTTCGGAGACCGGATGGGCGCATGGGTGTCAGACAAAGTAACCGAAGGTGCTATCAATCTTTACGATAAACTGTCTAACCGCGACCGTATGTCCGCTGCGCATAAGATATACTTAGATACGTTTGCGCGTGACAAGCGTGACCCAATCACTGCTAGTGATTTCAACGCAGAAGAATTGTCAGAGTTGCAGAACCTGATCCGGCAGAAAGAGAAGCTGTCCGGCGGTAAAGGTAAGGGTTACATTGAGTACAAAGACTACGACGAACTGACCGGCGGCAATCGACGTAAAGGTGTTGTGGCGAATCTCATCGGCGGTGTCATGCCTCCCCGTCCGTCTTTGTCTAAAGCACTCGGGCAGTTCAATTACCAATTAGATCCAAAGACTAAGCAGTATAAAATTATTGATGAGTATGATTTTAATCCGCAGCAGACTACGTACCAAGATAGGAAGATTGACATTCCTCTCGAGCACTATGGTGACTACCTTGGAGAAATGTCTCCTTACGCTCTTGCTCGTTTATATGGCGGTCGTAAGATGCCTCCTGGTACCGGACGCAAAGTCGAACTCTCAGTACCGTACGCAAAGGGTGGAGCGGTAGAGTTCAATCCTGATGAAATTGATGAGATGGCAGCACAGTTAATAGAGGAACAAAATGGCTGAGCAAATGAAGGATGATGAAGAGTTAAAGGGTGAAACCGTTCGTTTAGAAGACGTAGACAACGAGGTAGAAGATACCGAAGACGGTGGCGCGATTCTGCGCGAAAAGAACGACGTAGACCTCAAGCGTAACCTGAGTCATTTCTCAAACATCGTTGAAGAAGTTGATCAGTCAGAGTTGTACGAGGCAGTTACCGACTTACTCGAGAAAATTGACAAAGATAAGACCGCACGTGAGAAGCGTGACAAACAGTATGAGGAAGGTATCCGTCGTACCGGACTAGGTGACGATGCTCCTGGTGGTGCGCAGTTCACCGGCGCAAACAAGGTCGTACACCCAATGCTAGTTGAGGCGTGTGTAGACTTCTCAGCACGATTCATGAAAGAGATTTTCCCTCCAAATGGTCCTGTACGTAGTAAGATCTACGGCACAAAAGATAAAGACAAGCTGGCGAAGGCAGACCGTAAAGCTACCTTCATGAACTGGCAGACAACCAAGCAGATGAAGGAGTTCCGCTCCGAGCTTGAGCAGTTGTCTACGCAGCTCCCGCTGGGTGGCGGGCAGTACATGAAGTTAATGTGGAACCCTCAGTTTAAGCGTCCTGCTTCTGAGTTCATCGCTATTGACGATATATACCTGCCGTTCGCTGCTACCAATTTCTACTCTGCTGAGCGCAAGACGCACGTGCAGTATATCACGAAGATGGAGTACCAGAAGCGTGTCAAGCAGGAGATGTATATTGACGTTGACTTAGGTATGCCAGGAGATCCTGAGTTCAGTAAGTCAACGGTAGCTAACGATAAGATTGAAGGTCGTCAAGCATCGTCGTACAACGAAGACGGACTACGTACGATCTACGAAGTGTATACGTTTTTGGACTTCGGTGACGGTAGTGAGCCGTACATTCTGTCTATTGACAAGACAACTAGCAAGGCTCTGTCGTTGTATCGTAACTGGGAAGCAGATGACGAGCAGCGTGAAGAGTTAGACTGGATTGTTGAGTTCCCGTTTGTACCTTGGCGTGGTGCTTACCCAATCGGCTTGACGCATATGATTGGCGGTTTGTCTGGAGCAGCCACCGGCGCACTGCGTGCGCTGATGGATTCAGCGCATATTCAGAACATCCCAACCTTGCTCAAGCTGAAAGGGGGACCATCCGGTCAGACCATCAACGTACAACCTACCGAAGTTGTTGAGATGGACGGTGGAGCGATGATTGATGACGTGCGTAAGCTAGCCATGCCTATGCCGTTTAACCAACCTAGTCCTGTTCTGTTCCAATTACTCGGCTTCTTAGTTGATGCCGGTAAAGGTGTAGTACAGACGAGCTTTGAAAAGCTGTCAGACCAGAACCCTAATCAGCCAGTCGGTACTACTTTAGCTCTAATTGAGCAAGGTATGGTGGTGTTCAGCAGCATCCACGCACGTCTCCATTCATCCATGGAGAAAGTGTTTGAGATTCTGCACCGAATAGACAGTGCATACCTGACTGAAGAGGATATCAAAGCGCAAGCAGCTGGTATTGAGATAGATCCTAGTGACTTTGATGGTCCGATGGACATCATTCCGGTGTCTGACCCATCAATTTTCAGCGAAACACAGCGTTTTGCGCAGGTTCAAGCAGTAATGCAGCGTGCGGCTATGATGCCTCAGCTGTATGACGCTAGAAAAGTGGAGGATATGTTCCTCCGCACGTTGAAAATCAGCGATACGGACGTGCTTCAGCCTAAACCAGCGTCAGAAGACATGGATCCGGTGTCTGAGAACGTAGCAGCTACCATGGGTAGCCCAGTTTACGTGCTACCAGGACAAGATCACATGGCGCACTTGATGACGCACCTAGCTTTTTTGAAGTCTCCGCTGTTTGGGCAGAACCCAGCCATCATAAAGACATATCTTTACCCTATGTCTATACATTTGCGCGACCATCTATTGAACTATTACCTCTCTCAAGCGCATGATGCGGTAGATAGAGCGCAAAATGAAGATTTGATTGAAGAAGACTCACAGCAGCAAGTAGAAGTCATACTTGAAGTGCAAAGATTCATTGAACAGCAGTTGGCTTCGTTTGCACAAGAGCTGGCTCAGATCGATCAACAAGCACAGCAGTTCAAACCTGAACCGCCTATGCCGCCAGACAACAGCCTACAAGTGGCTAAGATCGGCGCTCAGATACAAACTCAGGCATTGCAACAGAAAGCTCAGACAGATCAGGCTAGGTTGCAACTTGAACAGCAGAAACTGGCTGACGGCAGCCAAGATCGTCAAGCTGAGTTGCAGCGCGAGCAGCTACGTCAGCAGTCAGAAGACCAGCGTACAATGGCCGAACTGCAAGCACGTCTGGAAATGAACACCGATGACAACGAGACAGCAATGCGTCTCGCAGCAGCGGAAATCGCTAGCGGAGAGAAGGTCGCCGTTAGCACAGGAACTGGCGTCAACCCAGGAGTTTAACTTTAGGAGGCAACAATGTCAGACAAACCAACTACGGGCACAGTCCCGATGAACAACGCAGCAGTCAAGCAGCATCACCGTATGGCAGCGGGTGTACCCGTCACAGGTCAAACTCTGCCCTCAACTCCGGTTATGCCTAAGACACCTGCATGAATGTAGAGACAAAGCTTCTCAATAGGCTGAAAACGGCGCAAGGTGAGTTCGCCATGGAGTCTATGAAGAGGCCACAGAATCGCGATGCTTTTGAGTACGGGTATCGTGTAGGCGTCGTGGCAGGGTACGAAGCCGCAATCAATGTACTTCTTTCAATGTTAGATGAGGAGAAAAATAGTGACAACGACTTATGAGAATGCGCTAGATGAGGCATTTCCAGCAGTAGATGCTGGAGTACGTCCTTATGGTAGCCGTGTTCTGGTTCAAATCCGTAGTCCGAAAAAGAAATCAGCGGGTGGTATCATAATTGATACGGGTTCTCGTGACACTGAGAAGTGGAATACTCAAATCGCTAAAGTAATCGCGATTGGTCCTCTGGCTTTTCACAACCGAGACACTATGCAACCATGGCCAGAAGGTGCATGGGCAAAAGTTGGAGATTATATTCGCGTAGCTAAATACGGCGGCGATCGCTGGGAAGTACCTTTAGAAGACAACGAAGCTGCGTTGTTTGTTATGTTTAACGATTTGGATTTGTTGGGTGAGGTCATTGGCGACCCACTAGCTATCCGAGCATTCATCTGATAAGGAGATGAGATATGGCTGACGTAATGAAAGAAGAAGATGATGACATCAAAGACAAAGATGATGTCATAATTGTTGAAGAAGATCCTGCAAAGAAAGCTTCAGCAGAAGATGATCATGATGACGATGATCAAGATGATGAACGCTCGGCTAAAGCCGATGACGGAGATGAAGACGAACGGGAAGCTATCCGTGAGCGTCGCCGGCAAGAAAAGCAAGAGCGTAAAGAACGTCGCGATAAAGCTATCTCTAGAGACAAACTAGAGCTAGACTTCCTACGTAAACGTAACGATGATCTTGAGCGTCGGTTAACGGTGCAAGAGCAGCGTACACAACAGCTAGACGTCAACGGTATTGATGCTCAAATCCAGAAAGCGCAGAACGAAGCGCAGATGGCTGACAGGATCATTGCTAAAGCTGTTGAAGCCGGTAACGGTGAAGACGTAACTCAAGCTTTACGTTATCGTGACGAAGCTATTGCTAAGGTTCAACAGTTGGCATATGCTAAGCAGCAAGCTCAGCAAAAAGCTCCAGTGTCTGACGGTATTGATGACGTAACAGCGTACTATGCTAAACAGTTCATGCAAAATAACAAATGGTATGATCCTCAAGGTCGTAATGAGGACTCAGCTATCGTTATGGCGATTGATCAAGCTTTAGCAAAAGACGGTTTTGACCCTCGTACTGAAGATTACTGGAACGAGTTAGAGCGTCGTGCCGCACGTCGTTTACCTGAGCGGTTCGGTAAACAGTCCCGTGATCGTGACGACGACTACGAAGATAAACAAGAGCGTAAACCTCGAGGGGGACCAGCAGTTGGTTCAGGCAGAGAGCATGCTCCGACATCTACTCGAAAAGAGATCTATCTGTCCCCTGACCGTAAGCAAGCTCTTATTGATGCCGGAGTATGGGACGACCCTGTTTTACGTATGAGATACGCTAAGAGGTATGCTGAGTATGATAAAGCTAACAAAGCTTAAGTCATCAGTTGCCTTTTTTGAAGTTACCCACTATAATTTGCACTAATCGCTGAAAGGAGCGAGTATTATGACCGACGAACGACTAAAGAAATCCGCTGGAGAGAACCGTGATAGCAGGGTGATGAAAGATCGCCCAGTCACTGAAAATCGCGAAGTAACCGAAGACGAGCGGGTTGAAATGTTCCGTCAGCAGTTTTTTCAGTCCTCACTTCCGGACTTACCTAAGATTCCTGGCTGGCATACGTGCTGGCTTACCACGACTAATCCCCGTGACTCCATCCAGACGAGAATTCGTTTGGGTTATGAACCTGTGAAGCCGGAGGATGTTCCTGGCTGGGAGTATGCCACACTCAAGACGGGTGACTGGCAAGGTTTTATCGGTGTTAACGAGATGTTGGCTTTTAAGTTGCCTATCAGTCTTTACGAGCGTTTTATGAAGGAAGCTCACCATGATGCTCCTATGCGCGAAGAAGAGAAACTGACAGACACAGCTGAGTTCTTAGAAGAACAAGCCAAGATGTCTAAGTCGAGGTTGACAATAGGTGAAGGTAATGCGGAAATGGGACAAAAGCGGGAAGCTCTTTTTGATCTTTCCTGACGTAACCTTTTAACCATTTAGGAGCAAGCATGTCTTCGACTAGCGCACCTTTTGGTTTTCGCGCATCGTACCACAACAGTGGTCAAATGCGTCCGAAAGCCTATGTAATCGCTTCGACCTATGCAGCTAACATTTTTAGCGGTGACCCCGTTAAGCTGGTAGACGCTGGTGTTATTCAACTCGGCACTTCAGATGGTACCCGTTCGGGCACTACTGATGGTGTTACTCTGCTCGGCATTTTTGCTGGTTGTCAGTATCTTGATGCTACTGGTAAACCAACGATTTCGCCATTTTGGCCTACGGGCGCAACTGGTACTGAAATCACTGCTTGGGTGTATGACGATCCTGAGACGCTGTTCGCTGTTCAGTACAATAATCCTTCAGCCGGTACTACTGTGCAAACAGCAGTCGGTGAAGAATGTGACTGGACTGTAGCATCTCCTGGTGGTTCGACCCAAACAGGTCTTTCCAATACCTATTTGACTGCTATCCAATCTACCTCTGGCCAGTTCCAGATTACAGGTTTTGAGGGTAACATCAATGACTCTTTGACAGACGCTTATGTTGTGGTTACGGTTCGTATCAACGAACACGCCTACAAAGCTGCTGTTAATAGTATTTAAAGGAGGGTTGATTAAATGGCAACTCCAATGAGAAGTACCGACTTTCGGTCGGTAGTTGAACCTATCCTCAACGAAGTCTTTGATGGTGTTTATGACCAGCGCGCAGACGAGTGGAAGATGGTTTTCCGTGAGCAAAAAGGTATTCCACGTAATTACCACGAGGAACCTGTTCTGTACGGTTTTGGCGCAGCTCCAGAACTGCCTGACGGTATGGCTGTTACGTATCAGTCCGGTGGTGTTCTGTTCCTGCAACGCTACCTCTACAAAGTCTATGGTTTGGCTTTCGCGCTGACCAAAGTTCTGGTAGAAGACGGCGACCACATCCGTATCGGTAAGACCTATGCTGAGCACCTCGCCCAGTCACTGGTTGAAACCAAAGAAACTCTCGGCGCTAACATTCTGAACCGTGCGTTCAATGCTGCTTACGCTGGCGGTGATGGCGTAGCTCTCGTAGCTACCAACCACCCAATCGTCAACGGCACATTCAGCAACCAGCTGACTACTGCCGCAGCTTTGTCGCAAACTTCGCTTGAGCAGATGCTGATTCAGATCCGCAACGCTGTTGACAACAACGGTAAGCGTATCCGTTTGACACCAAAGAAGATCGTTTCTGGTCCTTCTAACGTGTTCCAAGCTGAAGTTCTGTTGAAGTCGGTTCTCCGTGCTGGCACAGCTGACAACGACATCAACCCTGTTAAATCGATGGGTCTGTTGGCTGAAGGTCAAGCTAACCTTTCTCGTATTACTTCAACTACCGCATGGTGGGTTCAGACTGATGCTCCACAGGGTCTGAAACTGTTGATGCGTCGTGGTTTGGAGAAGTCAATGGAAGGTGATTTCGAGACCGATTCGATGCGTTACAAAGCAACCGAGCGTTACATTTTCGGTTGGACTGACCCACGTGGTGTCTACGGCACTGCTGGAGTCTAAAGCAAGAATAACCCTCGCTTGGAAACAGGCGGGGGTTTTTTCCGGATTATTCCGTGTATCTGACAGTTCCGGCTGACGACATGCAGACAGATACGCACCACTCGCATGTGAGGAAATTAAAATGGCACGTACTACATTTAATGGTCCGGTATCGTCTTTGAACGGTTTTATTCCTGGCCACCAAGTAACAACAAACAACGCTATCAACGCAACTGCTACCGCTACGGCAGCTCAGGTTGCTACCGGCTATATCACTTCTACTTCCGCAGCAGCTACTACCATCACGCTGCCTACAGGTACTGCTCTAGGTAACCTGCTTGGCGCGACTCAAGGTACAAGTCTGGATCTGTATATTGATAACACAGCTGGTGCAAACACTGTAACTATCGCCGTTAACACAAACGCTATTCTGTCAACAGCAGCCGCAGACAGTGCTACTAGTTTCGGTGATTTGACAGTTGCTTCAGGCGTAACAGGTGTTGCTCGCTATACAATCATGTTCTCTAGCCCAACCGCATACGTCTTTACTCGTACAGCGTAATTGTGAGGGGGTTCTCCCCCTCATTTTAAGGAGATACACATGGCTGATGCAGTAACCTCGCAAGTTTTGCTTGATGGCGAACGACTATACATCGCAAAATTTACAAATATTTCAGACGGTACGGGTGAGACAGCGGTCGTAAAGATTAATGCTTCTACGCTTGCACCTAATGCTTTCAATTTAGCATGTAATGGCGTAAAACTGAATAAAGTTTACGCTACTACCCACGGCATGGAAGTTAGAATTCTTTGGGATGCTACTACTGATGTTTTTGCTTGGATGCTTCCGCAAAACACAAACTACCTTATGGATTTTTCTTCATTCGGCGGCATATCAAACAATTCCGGAGCCGGTAGTACAGGTAATGTGTTGTTTACAACTGTAGACGCTAGTAACGGAGATATGTATACTATCGTACTTGAATGTATTAAAACATACGCTACAGCGTAAGGATAAATCATGGCAAAAGGACCACAGTACGTTAAAGATTTTGACTTCAATGTAAAACCTTGCGAGTACAGCTATGGCGGTAAAGTAAAAGGTTACGCAAAAGGCGGTGTAGTCGAGAAGGCTACTGGCGAGCGTTACCCTAGCAAAAAAGTTATGATGAAGCACGAAGCGATGGAAACTCCTCGCATGCAGCGTGAAGAAGTCATGCAACGTGCTGAAGTTAAAGGTGCTATTCCTGGTCGTGCTATGCGTCGTTCTGTACCTGTAGCTCCGCAAGCGCCAATGATCGGTATGAAAAAAGGCGGCTCGATGAAAATGGGCAAGGTTATGGGTGAGTTTAAAGCTGGAGATTTACATTCCGGTAGCAAATCTGGTCCTGTCGTTACTAACCGTAAACAAGCGGTTGCTATCGGTATGTCAGAGGCTCGTAAAGCTAGTAAGAAGTAATTTGCTATTTTAGCATTATTGAACTATAATTTCGTCAACTCGGGCACGCTGGAACAGCGGCTATACTGACTACTATCCGGAGTTAGCATGGCCTATTCTGGCAGCATAGGAAATACGACGTTTAACGCTCTGAAGGTGATTGATCATGCCTACAGACGTTGTCGCTTGCCTGCTCAAGCTATAACGAGCGAGATGCAGAACTATGCTTTAGATTCATTGTTCATGCTTCTGTCAGACATGTCGAATGTGCGTACACCTAGCTGGTGTATCCAAAAGCTCATTCTACCCATGTATGAAAATCAACCGATTATACCGATGCCAGCCGGTACAATCGACATCTTGAATCTCAATTATCGGCAGATACAACCAGTGAGCGGCGCATACGTAGCCACTTCTACTTCGTATACTGTAAACTTTACCACTTCTACCGTCGTAGATACCGTAGGAATTAAATGGAGCGGTGCTTCTGTCCCGCTTACATTCCAAACTAGTGTTGACGGGGCGACTTGGATTACCGTAGGTAGTGCAGACGACACGTCTTCAGCTGGCGAAATAAACTGGACAGACATCTCTGGTGCCCTTGCCTATCAGTATTTCCGTATTACTTCTACGGCTACGATTTCGTACTCTGCGATAACCCTCGGCAACTTACCTCAAGAGATCCCTCTAGGACTTTTGAACCGAGACGGTTATGTTAACCAGAGCAATAAATATTTCCCTGGTAGACCAAGTAACTATTGGTACCAAAGAGATTTACCTAATCCTGTCGTAAACCTGTGGCCAGCACCGTTTTTAGCTGCTGAAAATGCGCAGCTGATTCTTTGGCGCCATAGAGAGATAATGGACACTCAGAACCTACAGCAGCAGGTTGAAATACCTACTCGTTGGTATGATGCTATAGTTAACAAGTTAGCTTACAAAGTAGCTAGAGAAACACCAGCAGTAGACATGACGCTGTTTCCTATTTTACAACAGGAATCAGCTGTGTCTGAGGAACGAGCTTGGGAAGGTGACAGTGACCGTTCACCTACCTATATTCAGCCTTCGATCGGGGTATACACAGCATGAGTAATGTTCTGTATCTTGACGTACAAGGAGAACCGACGTTCGGCATCGGTATTTGCGCTCGTTGCTCGCGTAAGTTTAAACTTGCAGATTTAGCTTCTGATCCTAATTACCCTAATCTCATGGTCTGTGAACAAGATCGTGATGATTATGACCCGTACCGTCTCGCACCACGTAAAGAAGATCAAATCATTCTTCCTTTTACGCGTCCAGACACTCCGATCAACACACGTCCTGCTGGAGTTATTCAAGAGGCAGGTGATGAGTTCTTCGTCACAGAAGACGGTAACGGCTACTTGGAGTTTTAAATGTCAGACGTTCCAAGCAATTTAATACCGACCAGAATAACGCAGCTTCCAGTTGCGCCTGTAGCTGACGAAAACAGCTTGATGATGATTGTCTATCAGGGCAATAATTATCAAATTCGCGTCGGAGATTTGCTGAGTGTTGCCGGCGTACCAACCACAAGACAAGTTATCGCTGGTACAGGGTTGACCGGCGGTGGGCAACTCAGTAGTAATGTGACTTTAAGCATTGCTGCAGGCGGTGTTGGAAGCACTCAGTTAGCAAGTTCTGGTGTAACACCAGGAGTTTACGGAAACTCTACGCAGATTCCTGTATTTACTGTAGACTCTACGGGTAGAGTTACTGCGGCAACCACCGTATCAGCTACTATTTCAGGTTATGTGCCTGATTCCCGCCAAGTTATAGCTGGGACGGGTTTAAATGGTGGCGGCACGCTTGGTTCCAATGTCACTTTAAACGCAAATTTAAGTAATTCTACACCTTTAGCCGGTTTTCAGAGTGGTTCTGCTGGAAGTTCTACTAATATTTCTAGAGCAGACCATAAACATCCGGCAGTTAATCTAGCTGTTGATGACGAGGTTGACGGTGTTCTAGGTCTTTCTAACGGTGGTACTGCTAGAAGCTTAACACCTGCTGCCGGTGCGATCGTATGGTCAGGTGCAGACGGTCTTTACATTGGTCCTCAAGGTTTAGCCGGACAAGTTTTAATTTCAGGCGGCACGGGGCAGTATACGTGGGGTTCAGCTTTAGTTATTACTGACCAACCTGCTAATGTTGTTTACGCTGGTCCGTCTTCCGGTCCGAGCGGAGCTACAGGTTTTCGTTCTTTAGTTATAAACGATCTGCCTAACTCTGGAGTTTCTGCTAGTACCTACGGAACTTCTGCTAGTGTTCCTGTGGTTACGTTTAACGCAAAAGGTCAGGCGACTTCTGTAACTAATACGCCTATCAACGCTATCGCGTTAACCACAGGTACTATAACGACGTCGCCGACTAACGGGACTGACATTGTTAATAAAGATTATGCTGACTCAATTGCATCAGGTTTAAATTATCACCAACCTGTTAACTATGCTTCTACGGCAGCATTACCTGCGTATACGTATAATAACGGTACGGGTGGTGTTGGTGCTACGATTACGGCTAGCGCAAACGGTGCCCTGTCGTTAGGTGGGGGTTCTCCTACAGCTACGCAGCGTGTCTTAGTTAAAGATGAAACATCTACAAAAGCTCCGTATAACGGTGTTTATGTAGTGACGCAAGCTGGTACTGCGGGAACGCCGTTTATTTTAACTAGAGCTACAGATTATGACTCTAGCGGTACGGGTACTAATGAAATAGACCAAGGTGATTATGTTTTAGTTCTGTCTGGAACTTTAGCTAGCACTGCGTGGGTTCAGCAGACTGCTTTACCTATCGTAGTTGGTACTACTGCTCTTTCGTTTGTACAGTTTAATGCACCTATTACGTATTCTGCCGGTACAGGTTTAACCCTTGCTAGCACTACGTTTAGCATAACTAACACCGGCGTTACCGCAGCAGCTTACGGTTCGGCTTCGTCGGTTAGTACGTTTAGCGTCAACGCTCAGGGTCAGCTGACTATCGCCGGATCAACAAACATCGCTATCTCCGCTAGTCAGATAACTTCTGGAACGCTACCTATAGGTAACGGCGGTACGGGTCAAAGTACTAAGATTCCGGCATTTAATGCTTTATCACCGAGCGCGGCAAAAGGTGATATAATCGGATTTGACGGAACAAATAATATCGCATTTCCAGTAGGCGCAAACGATTTAGTTCTTACAGCAGATTCAACCACTGCTAGCGGACTGCGTTGGGGCGCAGGTGGTAGCGCAGCTCAAGCGCAAGCATACGCTTGGTTTATATCATAAGGATCAGTCATGTTAGTTCTTGACAGCACCAGTAAGTCGATACAAGTAGTGATGAGCGGGGCAGCAGCCACGACTAATCCTGACTTTGTTTCAACGTATTCAGACAATAACGGCACAACTTTTGTTGAAGGCTCTCTAGACGGAGCGTTAAACGGAACTACTGCGGTTACGGTTGTTGCCGCACCGGCGGCTTCTACTCGCCGTATCGTTAAAAGTATCTATATTGAAAACAAAGATACAGCAGCTATAACAATCACGGTAACGTATTTAAATTCTGCAACATCAAGAACTATAGCTAAAGTTACTCTGCAGGTAGGTGACACGTGGACTACTGACTGTACTTTTGATACGACTGGAGCTATAAAGCAAACGCTCGGTGTAATTAGTTTAACTAGTCAAGTTACTGGTGTTTTACCTGTTGCTAACGGTGGTACAAACGCTACAGCAACCCCAACTGCGGGCGGGTCAGCTTACGGAACTGGAACAGCTTACGCATTTACTTCTGCTGGCACCGCAGGGCAAGTATTAACTAGTAACGGGGCAAGTGCTCCGACTTGGGGTGGTGTCAGCGGAGGCACGTTCTGATGATTGAAAAATTAATAGCTAGAGCGTTTAAGGTAAGAAACGTCACCCACGTTAAACATTGGAAGACAAACTCTTATGCTCAGCATAAAGCTTTAGGTCATTTCTATGAAGACTTAGTAGAATCTCTTGATAAATACGTTGAAGCCTACCAAGGAACATACGGTTTAATTGGAGATATGCCTGAGGACGTGCCCAATATCGTTAAAGTTTTGAGGGACGAATTAGTTTGGTTAAATGAAAATCGTGAAAAAATCGCTTGCAATATTCCAGCATTAGAGAATATATTAGACGAAATGACCGCGAACTACATGAAAACCTTGTACAAACTTGAAAATTTGAGGTAAAATTATGGCACAAACAGGATATACTCCGATTCAACTTTATCGTACTACGACGGCAGGAGCTGCTCCTACGTCTGGTAATTTGAATCCTGGTGAATTAGGGTTTAACATCGCTGACGCAGACATGGCGTTGTACGCTAAAAACAACACCGGAACTGTTAAACGTATTATAAACAATCCTGCCGGTTTAAAGTACCCCACGGCAGACGGGACAAGTGGTCAGTTTGTAACTACTGATGGAGCCGGCAACTTGTCTTTTGCAACATCTTCTGGCGGTATTACAACAGGTAAATCTATCGCTATGGCGATGATCTTTGGATTCTAAGGAGCAATCATGGCAGCCCCAAATATTGTTAACGTCACTACCATCTACGGTAAGACAACGTACTACACCCCATCAGGTACTTCTGCGGTGGTTCTGTTACCTAATGCTGCTGCATCTGGCAAGGTCTTAAAGATCAACCAGATTGTTGCTGCCAATGTTAATGGTTCTGCTGCTGTGAACACTACCGTGTCTCTCTATACGAACGGCGCAGTTGCTCAAGGCTCTGCTCCTGCTGGCGGTACAGCTTACCCAATCGTAAGCACAGTATCTGTTCCTGCACTAGCTTCGTTGATCGTTACGGATAAAACCACAGCGATTTACTTGGAAGAAGGCACGAGTATTTCGGTCACATCTGGTACAGCTAGTGGGATCACCTACTCAATAAGCTACGAAGAAATATCGTCTTAATAAGAGGTTGCTATGGCAATTCATGGTTATCCTGGTCAAATACTAAGCGCTACCCCTCCGGTAGCTTTAGGCTCAGGTATTTGGACGCTTTCGGGTCTTAATAAAACGTACAATGTTGTAGTACAAGTATTTACTGCATCTGGCACGTGGGTATGCCCTGAAGGTGTGACATCCGTAGAATACTTAGTCGTCGCTGGTGGCGGTGGGGCGTGTACTGGCGGTGCTGGGGCTGGCGGTTTTCGTACAGGTGCTGGGTTAGCTGTTGTTCCTGGCACTTCTTATTCAGTCACTGTTGGTGCTGGTGGAGCTGGTTCAGGTGCTGTTAATGCTCCAGCTTCTGGATCTAACGGAGCTAATTCTGTATTTAGCTCAATTACTTCAGCTGGTGGTGGCGGGGCTGGCGGGTATAAAACTTCTGGGTCTGCCGGAGGTTGCGGTGGTGGGGGCGGTGGAACAGATGCCGGTGCTGCTAATACCGGTGGCGCTGGAAACACACCAAGTACATCCCCGAGCCAAGGTAACAATGGCGGAAACGGACAAAGTTCAAACAGCGACCCTTATTACACGGGCGGCGGTGGCGCAGCGGGTGCGGCGGGACAAGCTGGCGGAACTACCGCACCATATTCTGGTAACGGTGGAAATGGTTCACTTTCAGCAATTTCAGGTACTGGTTTTTACTACGCCGGTGGCGGCGGTGGTGGAATATTTAATCGCGGCGGTGTTAACGCATATCCTGGCACTGGTGGTCTTGGGGGAGGTGGTAACGGTGGTACTGCGGTTGGTCCACCAGGACCAGTTAATCCTGGTAACAACGGTGCCCTTAATTCAGGTGGCGGCGGTGGTGGGTGCGCTCATTATGCTGGTGCCCCAGACAATCAAGGTTACGGCGGTACAGGCGGTTCAGGTATAGTCATTCTCCGTTACTTGCAACAAGGTGTTACAATTGTATCTTTTGCATCTACCACGACTTACACGATACCATCCGGATATACACAAGCAGATTATTTTGTTGTAGCAGGTGGTGGAGGCGGTGGTTCGCGTCATGGCGGTGGAGGCGGCGGTGGTGGGTTTAGAACAGGTACTGGGTTGTCTGTTTCTGGTACATACACCATCACTGTAGGCGCTGGTGGTGCTGGCAGCACTAACACTGGCACTGGTACAGCTGGATCGTCAGGTTCTAATTCTACTTTCTCATCTATTACTTCTACTGGCGGCGGGTACGGTAGTGGCGCTGATCCGGTTAACGGTGGAAACGGTGGTTCTGGTGGGGGTGGTGGTACAGGTGCTGGCGGTGGTACAGGAAATTCTCCAACCACAAGTCCGTCTCAAGGAAATAATGGCGGTAGCGCAGGTTCTCCCTCGATTAACTATCATGGTGCTGGCGGCGGTGGAGCTGGTGGGGTAGGAGCAAATGTTACTGGTCAAGCCGGTGGTGCTGGCGGTGCTGGTTTAGCGTCATCGTTAGCTATTTCTGCTGGGCGTCTTGCAGTATATTCTTGCGGTGGTGGAGGCGGTTCTTTCCAAGGTCTTGGTAGTAGTGGTCCTGGTGGGCAAGGCGGTTCAAATAGTATTAATGGTGGTATTGGCCAAGGCGATAACACAGGTAGTAACGGTACTGCTAACACCGGCACGGGTGGCGGTGGAGGTAATTCAGGCGGTGGTGCTTATAATGGCGGTTCTGGTTTAGTTGTTCTTAGATTATATTAAGGTGAACGATGAGTAATTATCCTGGTCGAATCATCACAAAAGCTCCAATAACAATATCTACTACGCAAGCGTCAGGTGTGTGGACGTTAAACCAAGCTTTACAGGCTATTAAATCAGGTATATGGCCAGGATTGGGCAATACTAAAATAGTCAGTTTTTATTCTTCTGGCACTTGGACTTGCCCTGCGGGGGTGTCGCAAATTGACTACCTTGTAGTAGCTGGTGGTGGCGGTGGAGCTGGTGGTGGTGGGGGAGCTGGTGGTTTTCTCACTGGCACAGGTTTTACAGTTATTCCTGGTAGTACATATACCGTAACTGTTGGAACTGGTGGTGATCGCGGGTATACAGTTAACGCTCCTTCCGGTAACTTGTATGGTGGTGACGGTGTTGCTTCTATATTTAGTTCTTTAGTCGCTACTGGAGGAGGCGGTGGCGCTGCGGGACCATATGCTTCTCCTGGGGGGTACAACGGTAATTCTGGCGGTTCTGGCGGCGGCTCGTACGGGTACCCTAATGCTGGTACAGGTGGTAGCGGTAATACGCCTTCTACTTCCCCAAGTCAAGGGAACGCTGGCGGTTCAAATTCTACTGTCGGCGCTGGTAACGCAACTGCCGGTGGCGGTGGCGGTTCAGGCGGGGCTGGAGGTACTACTGCAGGAATTACTATTCCTGGGGGTGGTGCAGCCGGTGGTATTGGAACTGCTTCTACATTATCTGGTCCGTCTGTAACTTATGCAACTGGAGGTAAAGGTGCGTCATCAGGTGCTGGTCCAAACCCAATAACATCAATTGCTTCAGGAAGCGGAAACGGTGGTAATGGAACAACTACTGGTTTAGGTTTTGGGTTTCCTGGTCAGTCTGGTTTAGTCGTTATCAGGTACATACAACCTGTAAGCACTTTTGCTAGATTTACTTCAACGCAGTCATACACGATGCCGACAGGTGTAACGTCAGTTGATTATTTAGTTGTAGCTGGTGGGGGCGGTGGCGGATATCAACACGGTGGTGGTGGCGGTGCGGGTGGTTATAGGTCTGGCACTAGTTTAGCTGTAACAGCTGGTAACTCGTATACAATTACAATTGGCGCTGGCGGCTCAGGTGCTTCTGGTGGAAACGGTAGTGGTACTAAAGGCGGTTACGGAACCGATTCTACTTTTAGTTCCATTACGTCTACTGGCGGGGGCGGCGGTGGGTCTTATAGCGGTGGTACAGGTAACGTCGGCGGTTCAGGTGGCGGTGGCGGTACAGACAATGGCGCTGGGGGCGCGGGTAATACTCCTGCTACAAGTCCGTTACAAGGGTTTTCTGGCGGACAAGCAGCGAGCGGTTTTTGGGTAGGTAACGGTGGCGGTGGTGGCGGCGCTGGTGGTCCTGGTGGTAATGGAGAAGCAGCATCAACGACCAGTTCACAAGGTAGCGGTGGTCCTGGTCTTCAATGGATAGACGGCAACTATTATGCTGGTGGTGGAGGCGGTGGATGTGTTGATTTTGCCGATAGTCGTCAGCCTTCAACGCATGATAGGGCTGGTAATGGTGGTATCGGTGGCGGCGGCGGTGGTGGTGACGGTTCTAATTTGAACAGAGCTGGTAAAGGAGGTTCTGCTTATCCTTCTGCAGGCGGTAACGGTAGTTCTGCATCTACTACGGGTGCAGACGGAGGTGCTGGCGGTGCAAACAGTGGTGGCGGTGGAGGTTCAGCCGGCAATTTTTATTCTGTTGGCGGTGTTGGTGGTTCAGGTGTAGTTATTCTTAAACTAAATTACAGTTAATCTATGGAAAACAAAATTTATCAGCTATATGGTATAGATACAGCTATGCATTTACTTCGCCCAGGAGCTAAGTGGGAGATCAGCAATACTACGTTTACACGTTGGGAAGACTCACGTCCTTGCCCGACTATGGAAGAAGTAAAAGAAACGATGGAGAAGATAAAAGCTTTTGAAGACAGTATCAATACGATCTGGACGGAAGAGCAAAGAAAGCAAATGCTTGGTCAACAAAAAATATATGATCAGGCGGTCGCATGAATATAAATAATCTTTTTCCGACGGCAGTAGGTTTTTCTAAACTAGATCGTGATTTAACTGAAGAAGAATTAAAATTTATTAAAGAACAAGTACGTTACCCAAATGATGGTAATACTACAAGCGAAAATAGAAAAATGCTGCAGTCTGTTGAAATGACAGAGATTCGTGAGTTTATTGAAGACGCGATGTTGGAGTATTTTAAATCTGTGTATGCGCCTAAACATGATGTAACACCGTATATTACTCAAAGCTGGGCTAATTTCACAGAAAAAGGTCAGTATCACCACAAACACGCTCACCCTAACAGTATTATTTCTGGTGTGTTTTACCCGCAAGCTGATAGAGAAACAGACAGAATTTATTTTTATAAAGACGGTTACGAGCGCATTAAGATTCCAACTGAAAACTGGAACCATTGGAATAGCGAAAGCTGGTGGTTTGAAACAGGCACTGGTGACTTAATTATTTTTCCATCCAATTTAACGCACATGGTGCAAACAAAACAGAGCGATGGAACTCGTATCAGTATATCATTTAACACTTTTGTCAAAGGTTACATTGGTTCAGATGAAAGTTTGACAGGGTTACATTTAGGAGAAGAATAATGGCGCATTTTGCTGAATTGAATAGTGATAAAGTTGTTCTACGTGTAATCGTAGTAGCCAACGAAGATACTTCGGACGCTAATGGTGTTGAAAAAGAATATATTGGCGCAGCATTCTGTGAGCGTTTACTAGGCGGCATATGGAAACAAACAAGTTACAATGGTAGTTTCCGTGGTAAATATGCTGCTATAGGTGACACATATGACGAAGTAAACAATGTGTTCGTTGCTCCTACTGTTGAAGCAAGAACGCCAATTGATTACTCGGCAGAAATTACTACCGATTTGAATTCTATAACTTCGCAGTCAATCTAAGCCATTGAACCGCTTGTAATCCTAGCCGCAGCAAAAACCGCAGCTGCTGCAATACGCAAAGGCTGTGAGATGTACCAAGAGTACAAAGCGCAGGGGATGGAGTTAGTAGATGCGTATGGACAGGCCAAGGATGTTGTTGCTGATATAAGCGGACACCTTGGTCATTTCTTTAAAGCGCATGAGCAGTTAGAGACGCATGTACACGAAGAAGAATTAAAGACTAAGAAGGCGCGTGACCCTGAGTTGTCTGTGAACCAAGAAGCGTTTAACAGGGTTATGGCAGTAAAAGAAATGATTCGGTTGGAAACTGAGTTGCGCGAAATGATGGTGTACCAAGCACCCAAAGAACTCGGTGCTATATGGACAGAATTTGAAGTAATGCGCGACAGGGTTAAAGCAGAACGGGCAGAAGTTCAGCGTCAAGAACTACTAAAGCAACAGGTGGCTCAATGGCGACGGGCAAGTATAAAAAGAAAAATCGCGGAGCAGATGACGTCAATACTCGCGGTCGTGTTCATAATATTGTGGTTTCTATGGGTGATGATTCTGATAAGAACGAGCCAAACATACCGTGGAGTTTACTCATCACCGTTTTGGTTTTGTGTATTGTGCTAGTCATAGTTTTGCCGGTCATGGGGATAGCGTATATGGACATGAACAACGCTACGGCTAGGGCGATGGAAGAAACAAGAAAGATGCGTGAGTTACGCGCTAAGATAATGCTTGAATTGCAGGGGGAATAATGCTGACACTTATCTCAACTTTTGTATCGTTCTTAATGGGTGGGTTGCCCAAAATACTGGATTTTTTTCAAGACAAGTCTGATAAGTCGCACGAACTTGCACTTGCCAAGATGCAAACTGAACGGGAACTACAACTAGCTGCAGCAGGGTTTGCAGCACAGCAACAAATTGAAGCTATTAAGTTAGATGAAATAAAGACCCAGACTGCTTCAGATGAACGACAAGCGGTAATAGGCGCACAGCAAGCCGAGATGAGTGCTATCTATGCTCACGATATGTCGCTAAACGAAGGTACATCTACGTGGATGAAAGACCTACGTGCTTCGGTTCGCCCTGTAATTACCTATGGGTTTTTCTTTCTGCTAGTGGCTATAGATGCGGTTTTAGCCTACAAAGGTGTAACTAGTGGGATTGAGTTTAATGTGTTGGCTGACCAGCTTTGGGATGACGAGACTCAAGCACTGTTTGCTTCGATTATTGCGTTTTATTTTGGCGGTCGTGAGTTTAAAAAATGATCTACGTAATTTATTTCAGAATGTTTGTTACTTTAATAGCTAGTGTGTATCTAATTTTGCATTTACCAAAATGATAAGCTTCAAGGCTTTAAAGATGATTGCCCACCACGAGGGGGTAAGGATTAAACCTTACCGTTGCCCTGCTAGGTTGTGGACGGTTGGAATTGGTCATGTGATTGATCCTAACCATGCAAAAGTGCCGTTTGAAGAGCGAAACAATTTGTCAATTCCAGAAGGTTGGAACAGAACATTTACAGTAGAAGAAATTAATGCTATTCTTGCAAAAGATCTTGAAAGGTTTGAACGAGGAGTTCTTAAATATTGTCCTAATGCTAGCACTCGCCAAGCTTGGATGGACGCTCTTGTTAGCTTCAGTTTCAATGTCGGGTTGGGAACTCTACAGCGCAGTACACTCAGACAACGGCATAATCGCGGTGATTACGCTGGTGCTGCCGACGAGTTTTTAAAGTATTGTAAAGCCAATGGTAAGATTCTAAAAGGTCTTGAAAACCGCAGAAAAGACGAACGTGCTATTTACTTAGGAAGTTAAAATGGACTCCATAGATACAAAATTTGCAACACATGAAGCAGTTTGTGCTGAGCGATGGAAAGAAACTATTCTCCGTATTAAACGTATAGAGGCTATACTTATCGGTTCTGCGGGGGCAATCATGCTACTGCTTATAAACATTGCTTTCATGAAGCATTAGAACTTGCCTCTATTGACTTTCAAGGGTATAATTTTCACAGGCGCAAGCTGCACCAGCTGCTAGTACTTACGGAGTATATAAATGTACACGATGACGTACGAGAGCTTGCTGGTGGACGTTCGTCGCTACCTCGAACGAGGCTTTACTGCCGAGAGCGATGCGATAGTCTATGATCAGCTGCCACGCTTAGTAACTTTGGGAGAGCGTAGAATCTCCCGCGAACTGAAGATAACAGGCTTCATTCGAGCAGTCACGACCCCCCTCTCTCCTGGCGTTGCTGTTTACCTTAAACCTGATCGTTGGCGCGATACGGTTTCTATGACTGTTGACGGTCAACCTATATTTGGTCGGTCTTATGAATACCTACGTTATTATTGGCCAGATGATGCTCAAACCGGAACACCTGAGTTTTACGCAGATTACGATTATCAACACTGGTTGATAACACCGACTCCGACTACAGCTCAGACTTTAGAAATTTTATACTACGAGCAACCTCGCTTTTTAGGCGAAGATTTCCAAACGAACTGGGTCACTGAATATGCCCCAGATGCGTTACTTTATGCAACTCTGCTAGAAGCTGCGCCGTTTCTGAAGAACGACGAGCGGATACAGACATGGCAAGCTATGTACGATCGTGCGGCACAGGCTCTCAACGGAGAAGACCTCAAACGTATCTTAGATCGTACGGCTACTAGGAGCGAAGCGTGACTATTTACACAGATGTTTTTGGCGGCGCAAACATATATCCAAGTGATGTAAGTTACAGCTCGTTAACTTTAACTACCGATGTTGTTCTAAGTTGGCCAGAAGAAACTTCTACGTCTACGAACCTAGCTACTAGGATTATAGACGTTAACGCTACTGTAGCTTCTAGAAGTGTATTTTTACCGAACGCTTCTCAAGCAGCTAACGGTGAAACGATATTATTTAACAATACCGGCGCAAACTCGTTTGTAGTTAAAAACGCTACGGGCACACAGATTGTTTCTTTGTCTCCTGGTACAGTTTGGCAGGTATATTTAACTAACAATTCTACTGAAGCCGGTTCTTGGGTATCGCTTCAATATGGCGCTGCTGTTTCTGCAGCTAACGCTTCAGCTCTTGCTGGAACTGGTATTATAGCTATCGGTACGCTGCTTTCGCAGTCTATGCCTATTGTTCAATTCAACGCTAATTATACTGCTGGAGCCACAGACCGCGCTAAAATGTACGTTTGGAACGGTAGCGGTGCAGGAGACTTAACGCTACCGAACGCTGCTACGGTTGGAAACAATTGGTTTATGTATTTGAACAATGCTGGCGGTGGTGACGTTACTGTTACTCCTGACGGTATCTGTAACATAGACGGATTATCCGCAAAAACTTATCAGCCAGGAAACTCTTCAGTAATCGTCAGTGACGGAACGGATTACTACACTGTAGGTTTCGGTCAGTCTGCTATTTTCATATTTGATTATACCGTTATCAATGTTTCAGGATCCGGAGACTATGTACTAGCTGGCTCCGAACTTAATAGAATTGTTTATAAATTTACCGGAACTTTAACAGGTGATTTAAATGTCGTTGTACCTGACACCGTACAACAGTATTGGGTAGATAACGCTACCACTGGCGCTTACGTCTTAACGGTTATTTCAACAACTGGTACAGGTGTTGTTATAAACCAAGGTGCTAGAGCTATCCTTTATTGTGACGGTGCCGACGTAATAGACGCAGACACCTCAACGGTAGCTTTCCCTATTAGTGTTGCCCAAGGTGGTACGGGGGCTACTACTGCTGGAGGCGCACTTATTAATTTAGGTGGAACATCTGTAGGTATACCTATATTCACAGCAGCTACAGAGTTAGATGCGTGGGTAGCTTTAGGTCCGATTCCTGTAGTTTCAGGTGGTACATTCTAATGCCAGATACTACTATCGTCTTACGTTCTGAGCCAGGAATTAAACGGGACGGGACTAAATTTGACGGTAACTTTTATACCGACGGACAGTGGGTTAGGTTTCAGCGAGGTTTACCTCGTAAAATAGGAGGATACCGCTCAATCAGTAAATACCTCACTGAAGTAAGTCGGGGTATAACTTCTTTTACTCAGCAGAACTTTGTTTATTGTCACTCTGGTAGTGCTAATACCTTAGAGCGTTTTACTGTTGACGGTTCAGGTAACACGTCTATCATAAGTGACAGAACTCCGTCAACTTTAGTTAATTCTGATTTGAACCAATGGATGTTTGACTATCAATACGATTCGTCAAGCAGTTTTAACGCTGTTGTCGCCCACGTTTCACCTAATCTTAGCTGCATATGTAACGATGCCGGCGGTCAAATATTCATTGGAGATGTGTTAGACACGAATCCTTTAGTAGAAATAACATTACCTGCTAGCGCAAACGCTACCGGAGGAATAGTTGTTCTTCATCCGTATTTGTTTTACTATGGGACTGATGGTATTATTGGTCATTCTGTTGCCGGAGATCCTACAGATCTTACGGGTTCAGGTTCCAATATTTCTAGACCGTGGGGGCAAAAAATAGTTAAAGGTATGCCGTTACGAGCTGGTGCGGGTTCTGCTCCTGCTGGTTTATTTTGGGCATACGACGCTGTGATTCGTGCTACGTTTACCGGCGGCGCAACCACTTTCCAATATGACGTTATAGCCACTGAGACTTCTATAATGTCTGAAAACTGTGTCGTAGATTACGATGGAGTTTTCTTTTGGGCGGGTATGGATCGCTTCTTAATGTTTAACGGTGTCGTGCGAGAGGTTCCTAACCAGATGAACCTCAATTACTTTTACGACGGTTTAAACACAACTCAAAGGTCTAAAGTATTTGCTTTTAAAGTACCACATTTTGGTGAAATCTGGTGGTGTTACCCTAGAGGAGACGCTACAGAATGTACTCATGCAGTTATTTTTAACGTTAGAGAAAACAGCTGGTACGACACAGAACTACCTAATTTAGGACGTAGCGCAGGTGTTTATAACAACTCTTTGATGTCCCCGCTTTTAACCGGAGTGGTTCCTACTACAGAAGGTTATCATGTTTGGATACATGAACGTGGTACTAATGAAATTAACGGACAGGTTATAAACCCTATAGCGTCTTATTTTGAAACAGCAGATTTGTCTCAGCTCGTACAAGGTAGAAATGTTTACACTCGGGTGACAAGTATAGAACCTGACTTCATTCAGTCTGGTCCGATGACAGTTCAGATAACGGGTAGAGCAAATGCTCGTGCTCCTGAAGTCTATAGTTCTGTATTTAGTTTCCCTGAGCAAGCAGATTTACCTTTTGAACAGGTCGTAATGTTAAAAGAGCAACGTAGAGAGTTAAGAGCTAGGTTCACCTCTAGTGCGGTTAATGGTGATTATCAAATGGGTCAAATCATTGGCCATGTAAGTACCGGCGATGGAACAATGCTAGGATGACGACTATAACTAGACCTACATATATGTCTTTAAACGACTGGGCTGACCAGATCGTTTTAGATCTTGATTCTTATGGTTCGTTTGGTCGTCTTGACGATGTTACGCAATGGCAAAACTGGGCTGTCCAGTTTTTAAACAATACTGACATCGGTAGAAACCCACCAAACCCGTACCAGTATGACAACTGGTTAGACTGGGCAGAGCGTCTCTGCCAGTGTTTAACATGATGAGATTCATCGGCTTTAACCGAGAGGAAGAAGCTGAAAAATGGGTAAAAGAACGTGTAGGTGCTCTAAACATAACAGGGTTTTGCAGAGTTATGTCTGTGGTAGATGAAAACAATGAATTTACATGCGCTGTTGTTTTTACAAATTTTTCATCTAGGAACGTAGACATAAACATTGCTTTAAAACCTAAAGGGTTTGATTCACCGAAAGAAGTTTTAACATTGTTTAATGCTGTTTTTAGCTACACGTTTGACCAGCTTGGGGCTGCTAGAGTAACTGGTCTAATTAGAGGTAAAAACGAAGCTTCAAAGAATTTTGTAGAACATTTAGGTTTCAAACTAGAAGGTATAATGCGTAAATCTTTCGCAGATGATGATCTACACATATACGGCTTTTTAGCAGAAGAATATTACACACACGCATGGCGTAGAGGTAAGTTATGAATGAGAATACTATGATGGATCCTATGCAAATGGCTCCTGCTGAACCTCCTCCTGCAGATATGCAAGGTGGTGAGCGTCCTGCTTTGAATAAACAAGCTATTTTAGACATCGCAAACCGAGACCCAAGGTTCCAGCAAGCGATTGACATGATTGAACAACAAATCTCCGGTATGCCCATCATGGCTGGAGACGTTCAAGAAATCATTAAAATGCTAGAGTATGTTCTTCAACATCCTGAAAACTACGAACAGGTCAGAGCTGCGGCTATTAAAGACGGTGTAGTCACAGAAGATCAAGCTCCTCCTCAGTTTGACCAAGTGTTCGTTATATCTCTGCTAGTTGCTCTTTACGGTGTGGAAGAACGACTCACTAAACAAGGTTTCGCTCGCGGTGGTTTGGCTGTTGCTAGGAGCTTAGCTAACCAAGGTCGCGGTGGCGACACAATGTTAGCTCATATCAACCCTAGAGAAGCTGAAGTATTACGTAGAATGGGTGGTTCAGGGACAATCAACCCTAACACCGGACTACGTGAATTTAAAGGCGGCGGTCTTTTAGGTGCTATTTTACCTATCGCTTTAAGCGTAATCGCCCCAGGACTTGGAACAATTATCGGAACTAGTTTAGGTGCTACAGGTGTAGGCGCATCTATGTTAGGTAGTGCTATCATAGGTGGAGCCTCCTCTGCTCTAACTGGCGGTAACGTGCTACAAGGTGCGCTTATGGGCGGCTTAGGTGGCGGTTTAGGTGGTGTTGTAGGAAACGCTGCTAACAGTACTTTAGGTTTAGGTTTAGGAAAAGCCGGTGAATCTATTCTCGGTAGCGGTTTAGTTGGCGGTGTCGCCGGCATGGCTACAGGTAAAGGTTTCTTAGGCGGTGCTACGCAAGGAGCACTTGGCGGAGCTATAGGAAATGCTGTAGGTACTGGTAGCGGGTTTGGAGGAGCTGCGGGTAGGAGTTTCGGTAACGCTTTAACCGTAGGTTACGACCCTAAAGCGGCAGCATTGACAGCTTTAGCTGCTGGAGGAACTCAATACACCTCAAACGCTTTGAGCGGCACTCCGGATTCGTCATTAGGCTTGAAAATGAAACCGGCTGACATGACTGTTGACGGGTTAAAAACTTCTCTTTCTACGGTTGGTTCTGAAGTACCTACAGGGCTTTATCAAAATCCGTATAGCGACACCGGTGGTTTAAAATACGTTGACACAGGAACTCAAAACGCAAATTATAGTCTAGGTAGTCCTTCTGCCGCATCTGATACTGTTAGGTCAATGTCAGGTAATTTCAGTACTGTTCCGTCAAACGGAGGTATTTCAAATAATCTGATGGCTCCGGCGGGTTATAATAATCCGATAGGTGCTTCTATAGGTACTCAAACAGCTGGAGGCGGGGGAGGCTTGAGCGGGTTTGGTGGTGCTGGAAACTTAGCAACTATGGCTCTTTTAGCCTCATCAATGCAAAGACCACCTGATGCCCAAAAAGCTATAAGCGGTATGTCACCTAGTCAGCAAGAGTATTTTAACAGACCTTCTGTGCAATGGGACTGGGCAAGAATGCAGCAAGATGCAAACAGAGCTAATCAAAGTTTAGATTCTTACATGGCTACGAATTGGAATAAAATTACTTCTGGAACTTATAATACGCCTGTTCATAAATTAGCTCAAGGTGGTCCTCTTTCTATGATAGGTAGGTTTGCACAGGGTGCGGGTTCTGGTCGAGAAGACACCATTGATGCAAAGCTTTCAGACGGAGAATATGTTATGGATGCTGAAACAGTAGCGTTGTTAGGAGACGGTTCTAACAAAGAAGGTGCTCTACGTTTAGATGCGATGCGCCAACAGTTACGTAAACAAAAAGGTAAAGAAATGGCCAAAGGTAAGTTTAGCCCGAATGCTAAATCACCATTACAGTATTTGAAGGGAGCAGCATAATGGCTACTACTGTAAACCAAATGAGCGGTGCGTCTTACAGTGCTCCAAAAACAACTGCAGCTCCAGCACCGGCGGCTGCGGCTAAACCTTCAACTAGCACTAGTCTTTTTCAAGGTGCTCCGCAAACCGCTACGTCTTACGTTACAACTACTTCAGAGACTCCGAAGTGGATGCAAGACGCCATTTATACTCAGATTCAAATGGCTAGCAATCTTGCTAGTAAACCGTATCAAGAGTATAATGCTCCCCGTGTTGCTGAGCTTTCTCCGTTACAGCAACAGGCTTATAAAAACGTAGCTAATAATCAAGGTTTTTGGCAGTCAGGTATCGATGCTGCGCAAACAGACATGTACGGCTACGCTGGAAAAGGTACGTCAGACCAGTTGAACACTGCGCAAGACAGGTATTTAAACCCTAGTCTTGTAGGTAGCAATCTAACTGCTGGACAAGATTATTACAACAGAGCCGGTCAGCAAGATATAACAGGTGCCGCTCAACCTTACTTAGCTCAGGCGGGGCAACAAAGTATAACGGGCGCAGCGGATCCTTATCTTCAAACAGCTGCCCAGTCTTCTGCTGCTAATATTAACCAGTACATGTCGCCTTATCAGCAGAACGTCATGGACGTTATGGCTAGACAAGGTGCCCGTAATCTGTCTGAAAACCTTCTGCCAGGAGTTTCAGACGCATTTATACGCGCTGGTCAGTTCGGTAGCGGTCGTATGGGTGAGTTCGGATCTCGTGCTTTAAGGGATACTCAAGAAGGTATTTTAAATCAACAAGCTCAGTTAGCTAATCAAGGTTACGGACAGGCTTTGTCTGCGTCTCAAGCTGACCTCGCTAGACAGGCTCAGTTAGCTAGCACGGCTGGGCAGCTCACTGGGCAACAACAGCAGAATCTAACTAATTTAGGCCAAACTGCTGGTCAATTGACTTCTCAACAACAGCAGAATTTAGCTAACCTCGGGCAGATGCAAACAGGAGCTGGACAAGCTCAACAACAGTTTGGTTTAAGTGCTGCTCAGGCGGCTCAACAAGCTCAAGCGGCAGATTACCAGCGTCAGATGGGTGCGTTAGGTAGTTATGCGCAGATGCAACAGCAAGAACAAGCTATGCGTAATACCGATGTCGCATCTTTGGAAGCTGCTGGTCAGGCTCAACAAAGGCAACAACAAGCTACTCTTGATGCGGCTTACCAACAGTTTGTTGATAAACGTGATTATCCGAAACAACAGGCAGATTGGCTCAGTACGCAGGTTCGCGGTATGGCTCCGATTACTCCTACTTCACAAACTCAGTCAGGAAGCACTACTGGAGCGTCGTATTCTCCTTCTCCGTTGTCTCAACTGGCAACTGCTTACTACACTGGCAAAGCTCTGACAAGTATTTAAGGAATAAAAATGGGATACGAACTTGATCAATTGATGAGGCAGTACGGTATTAGCACTCCTACGTTAGCTAATTATTCTGGTGCTGAAGATCCTGGCGAGGCTCCTGTTAAGCCTTCTGAGCTAACTAAACCTGTAGCTCCCGTAGCATTTACACAAGTTGCTCCAAAAGCATACGTTGCTCCAGTTAAACCTGTAGCTCCTAAGCCTCTTGGGTCAAAAGCTACTCAGGCTCAAAAAGACGCTTACAACTTAGCCGATACTAATTATCAAGTAGCTCTGTATGATTATCAACAAGCTACACCAGAAGTCATAGCTGCTAATCAGCTTAAATACCAAGATGATTTGGCGGCATACAACCAAGCTAAAAGCCAATACGGGACGGATTTAGCTGCGTATAACGCTGCGGTTAAAAACTATCCGACTGTAGCTAAGCAATATCAAACAGATTTAGCGGCTTATAATTTTGCTCAGCCTAAATATGAAGATTTGTTAAACAAATACAATACAGATCAAACTACGTACAAAGACTACGTAAACAACTACTATGGGGCGATGTCTAACCCAAATAATAACATGTATAACCAAGCTCAGTATTATACTGGGCAAGGGCAGTTTAGCAAACCTGAAGTACAACCTGTAAACTCGCCTACATACACTTACGGTTCTTGGGGTTACGGACCAAATGGAGAACCGTTAACTATGGTTGGTGGCGTTCGCGGATACTACACTGATAAACCTACCACAGTGCCTGCATCAGCCGTTCCGTTGGGCACTGGAGCACTTGGTCTTATTAAACAATATACTGACGCTAATCCTGGTCAAAAGTTTGTAGGGTTTGCTCATGGTGGTCCCGTTAAAACTCATTTTTACACGGGTGGAGAAAACGATCTTGACGGAATGCAGCTTGCTGGAGTAGATTTCCAAGGTAAGTATTGGCCAGATGCTTCTATGGTTAACGTAGATAGACCTATAATTACCGAGACTTCTCCTACGCATACAGACATACGGGCAGAAAAAGTAGATTTTGATAATTATCCTCGTCCTCCACAGATGGTGAGTCCGGTAGAAGATATACCTATGCTTCCTGACAACAAAGTTATGGAAGAACAAACTCTTCCTAAACAAGACATGCTCAGCGCAATGTTAGCAAGATATTCTACTGGAGACACAGACTACGCTACAGAAATTAAAGCGGCTAACAAAAGAGCATCTGATGAAGCAACTGCTTTTCAAAACATGATAACCAATGCTATGAAAGGCGGTGACGAAGCACCTAGCAAAGCTGAAATGTATTTCAGACTCGCATCTGCTTTCGGCAAACCTACTAAAACAGGTCAGTTCACCGAGAACGTATCTGAAGCCGGTAATGTGATGGCTGATATTGAGAAAGAAAAACGTCTAACCAATACTCAAAAGAGAACTTTGGGTTTACAGTTAGGTATTGAAGGTCAGAAGTTGAAGATGCAAACCGCTAAAGATGAGGTTGCTTCTTTACGTGCGCTGGCTGGTGAACAAAGCAAAGACAAACGAGCTATCGCCGTTGAGATGATGAAAGAATACGTCAAATCAGGCGAACCGCAGTCTACTGCTGGTAAACAAGCTAGGGACGAAGGTTTAACTCCTGGCACTCCTGAGTTCCAGAAACGTGTAGAAAAGATCGCTGATCTTAATATCGAAAAACAAATGGCTGGCATAACCGCTGCTTTAGCTGGTATGACTACAGCGCAAGCCAACTTAGCTCTTTCTCAAGGTAAGTTTAATTTAGAGCAAGCGAAGTTTGAGAATGTTAAAAACCAACAGGGTAAATTGACTCCTGTAGAAGTTAAAATGAAGTCTGAAACAGAAGACGCTTTAGCCGCTACAGACGCAGCAATGGCTAGCTTGAAAAAAGCGTATGCTTTAAATCCAAATACGTTTGATTCTTCTTTTGTAGATAAAGCTCAACGTAAACTTCTTGAAGAAACGGGTTCTAAAGATCCAAAAGTTTTAGCTACTAGAGAACAAGAAAATTTGTTAGCTAAACAAGTTTTAAGCTCCCTGAAATCAGCTTTTGGAGGCAACCCAACAGAAGGCGAACGTGCTATACTTTTAAGCGTACAAGGTATTGGAGCTAAGAGTAAAGAAGAACGAGCCTTCATTTTGAAAGACGCTTACAAAGCTTTAGAAGCTACTCGCCAACGTCATAACAAACGACTTAACGAAGTTAACCAAGGTTTATATCGTGAAACTACACCTGCTCCTGCGGGAGGTATAGAATAATGGCTACTAAGAACTACGGCACAAACCTTGCCCGAGCTGCAATTGGGCAGGGTTTAGGTATGGGTTGGGGTGATGAAGCTGAAGCATGGCTACGTGCTAAATCAGGTGATGGTGATTACCAACAGAACCTGAATAAAATACGTAAAGAATACGGTCAATTTTCTAAAGAAAACCCATATGTTAGCGGAGCTGCCGAATTCGGCGGCGGCTTTCTTCCTGGGGTTGCTGCTATGTTCGTTCCTGGTGGGCAAGCTGCCGGTGCTGCTCAAGTTCAACGCTCTACTCTTAATGCGCTTGCTAGGCTGGCTGCTACCGGCGGTGTAACAGGTGCTATATCAGGTGCTGGTTCTGCTGAAGAAGACCGTGGTGCTGGAGCTGTTACAGGTGGTGTTATAGGTACTACTTTAGGTGGTACTTTACCTATAGCAATGCGAACAGGTAAAGGTCTTTATAATTGGGCTAAAGAAAGAATACGTCCAACTGACGCATTAACTGAGCAACGAGCTTTGCAAAAGTTTACCGAAGCTTTGTCTGATTCAGGAATGTCTCCAAATGATATTAAACGTATCATGCAGCGGGATAGAGCTTTAAACGTACCTTCTAAAGTTGCTAATGTCGGGGAAGCGGTTACAGACTTAGCAGAAGCAGTTGCTCAGCGTAGCGGTAAAGCGGCTCGTAAGATTGAAAAAGGTTTAACTCAGCAAAAAGCAGGAATTAGAGAGCGTACATATAGTCAGGCTTCAAAAGGTTTAAAACCAGGAGATTATTATGCTGACGAACAAAGAATGGTTGGCGAACTTCGTAAAAAAGCTGACACTCTTTACGACCAAGCTTACGAATACGGTACGGTCGATGATCCAGTCATTAACGAGGTCTTAAAATCACCTGCTTTTAAAAACTTCTTTGATAAAGCTAAAGAGATCGCAGATGCGGAAGCTTTAGCTGCTAAGGTTAGAGGTGAAGACCCGTCTAAATACGAACTGCAAAATCTGTACAAAGTTATCAGGGATGATAAACTAAACCCTATAGGTGTTGAAGTTACACAGTTGCCAGACGTTCGTACTTTAGACTACATTAAACGGGGTATTGATGCTAGCATCGATGCCGGTTATAAAAGCGCTAAAGGTATGTCAACAGCAGAAGCTACAGCTTTAAAACAGCTGCGTAAAGGATTTGTTGACCGACTTGACAACATTGTACCTGATTACAAAACAGCTCGTGGTTCTTACGCTGGCGACATGGAAGTCATAGATGCTATGCGTAAAGGTATGGATGATTTTGGCGGTATGGATCATGAACAAGTAGTTAGTTTAGTAAAAAACATGAGTGATGCTGAAAAGCATGCGTTCCGTACAGGCGTTGCTAGAGACCTTTATAGCCGTGTTATGAATCCTTCAACAAACTTTAATGCTGCCCAACGTATCATCGGCGGTATTGAAATGCAAGACAAATTGAAACCTTTGTTTGACAGCCCAAAACAGTTTAGAGTGTTTAAAAATGCTTTAGAGCGTGAATCTCAATTGTTCCATCAAGCTAATACTATTCTATCGAACTCTCGTACTGCAAAGCGTACAGAGATGGGTAAAAAGCTTGAAGAAGGTAATGAGATAGGTGGAGCAATTGCTGATGCAGTTACCGGCGGTTTCTGGAATTCTTTGACAAAAACGGCTTTGACAGGTCTACGTAAAACGCAAATGACAGATGCTACTGCTGATAAATTAGCAGATATGTTGATGGCTAGCGACCCTAAACAAGTAGCGGCAGCTGTTAAAGCTTTAGAGAACCATGCTGCTCAAGCCGGTCCAAAAGCTCTCAAAGCTTCAGCTATAGAAAGAGGAACAGTGACAGGAACCTCAAGCGCAATATTCCCGTCACCGTCAGATCAAGAAACACCTAAACCTATAGAAAACGATATTGAATCTGATATCGCATCACCTAGTGGTGGACCAAGTATAGAAGATGACATACGAGCTGAAGAAGCTAACCAAAAATAGCTTTCTCCTCACGTAAGTGGGTTTACCCCGATTAATTTCGGGGTTCTTTTTCTTCTAACGGCATTTCTGGTTTAGGAATAGGTTTAGCAAATAGCCATCTATCACCTAAAATCATAATAGATTTAACCCATTTTTCACGATTAGCTAGATTAATTTCATCAGTAGCGTATTCACTGTTGAACAGTTCTTCACTGCGGATTACAAGCTCTTTTGTAGTAACATGAGGAACCTTTTTAGGCTTCTCAAATATCTTACGAGTTTCTACGTTTCTTGCGGTTTTTACGTTAAGCATGATTCACCTCATATAACCAGCGTGCCATTAATAGAGCTTCTGCTCTGTCGGTATGCTTCTTTAGATGGATAGGTGCGTTAGGAAACAGCTTTACGGCTAACGCTCTCGATAGATCTTTGTCGCTTGTCAATTTAAAATGCTTTTTCCAAGTGACGGGTGTTACCACGTGCATCTCATAACTACACGCTGCTATAGCTGATCTGGCGCAGCCGAAACTGTCACCTAGACTGAAAACACTTGATACTCCTTGACCTGGCATAGCATTCACACGCTCTAAAGCTGCCGCACATTTATCGTCAGCTGGAACATGCTGTCTGAGTAGCCGAATCAACCCTGCAGGATCAACTTCCCTTTTAACTGTACCCGTACCTTTGATTATAATCGGCATGTCTTCTACGGCTAAGAAAGCGCCATCAGAGAGGAATGCTATAGCGCCATCTAATCCTGGGTCAATGCCGACTGTTATCATAATGCCTCGTAATGTTCACATGCGGCTCTTTGCTGATCTTGGGTTAGTACTGTTTCGTCTCTGAGACATGTCCAACTGCCGTTTTGAGTAGCTGCAGAGTTAACGCAAGAACGACATGTTTTTAACGGCTTTTCTTGTTTCAAGCAAACAGCTTTTTGGTCACAAAATTTACAACCGAAAGATGAAGCATCGTCACTTATACCGGCGGGGCGCATTCTAGCTTCTACAAGCTTGATTACTTTTGTAGCTAACTTCTTCTGCTCAGCACGATCTTCCCTGATACGCTCTACGTAAAACTGTTCATTATCTTTGCAAACAGCTACATACATACCTCGGTTTAGACCCATGAGCGCCATACTGTACTGCATCTGGGCATAATGCGTTGGCTTTGAGTCTTGAACACCTTTTTTGTTTAACCCGTTGAAACTGTCTTTATTGTGAGTTTTAACTTCCAACAGATGCGCCGTGTTTTCGCTTTCCGGCACTCCCTTCATTATACCGTCAACTTTAGTTACAAAATGCCCTGTGTCATCTTTAAACTCAAACTGTTTTCCATCATCGTCTTTTGCCCAAATCTGAAAACCAGCACGGCGTAAATCATTGACGATTCTATCTTCTTGAAGATGCCCTGTTTCAAACAATCTCAGTATTCTACCGTCAAATGACGAAGAAGTAAATGAACGCCAGCTAAACCAAATTTTACGTATGCAATCTTCGCCTATGAAAGATGCGCCGAGACGACCGAGGTATAAATCAGAATTAGATTTTTCTTGTTTTATGCTCTCATAAATTCTATCTATTACGACCTGCTCTGGGCGAGGTGGTAAGGCTACCATAAGTTCTCCTGTTATGTAGATGTGGGGTCACTAAAGAAGGAAACTGCCTAACGATATACTTTAGCCCCCACTGCCGGTGTTTTACACCACCTCCGGCTGGGTGTCGTTGCTACATTAATCCCAAGGATTGCCTGTTTTAGCTGCTGCCGGAGCTGGTTTGGGTGCTGCTTTTGGGGCAGCTTTTGGAGCAGACTCAGCAGCGCCAGACAAGAAAACTTTAATGCGGTTACTGTCAGAATAACCACCAGTACCTTTTTCAATCGCCACGACTGCTGAGAACGGTTTATCCAAAAGCTTGTCAGTGTCTTCAGCATCCGCTTTACCGCAAGCTGAAGCCCATGCAATGAGCTGTTGTCGCCCAATGTTCTGAGCTTTTTCACTAGGGTTATTATGATTAAAGTTTTGCCAAATCAAGCGACCAGCATAGTCACCTTTAGCTACTTCAAACTTAACCTTAATGTAAGATCCATCACCTTTGCTCGTAGCTTTTTCTTCAGCATCCACAGCTTTGAGAGTATATTCCCCCTCAGGAATAGGATCATAAGAAACAGGAGCCGAAACTTCTACAGCGGATACATCAAAACCAAATTTAGCCATGGTAATCTCCTTAGTTGGCAATAGGAATAAGTTTAGCGACATTTTCGATAGTCATCTCGACTTCGTCTGGGCATGCGTAACGATTCTTTGCAGCATACGCCGGATTCTCAACGAAATGTAATAATCGCTCACCAGTTGTGACACCACGATTCTTCGTATTGTTGAATCCGGTGTCTGCTTTACGGATGATGACTTTGAAAGCAGCAAAAGCTAACACGTCTGCCCATTCCATCAATAACGCATTGCAACGGTTAGGTAACTTAGGTTGATACCGATCATACGGTTCAGTCCGCGGATCTTCAAAACGTATAACGGCTGAGTGTGCAATCAACACAACATTCATATTACGTTTTGTGCGCAACACGTCTAAACCTTGCAGAATTTCACGGAACTCTTCAGCTACTAGCATCTGACCTTTACCGTAAGCTAGATCTTTAGCCTCATGAGAGCTTTCTACGTTCTGCGTGATCAATGGCTCAACTAGCCAATCAACCGAGTCAATTACAACTGTCTTGTACTCGTGATCTTCTTTAATAAGCGTTTTAATGCTCTCAACCACATCGGTGACTGAGGCAGCTCTAGGGAAGCTGACCACGTCCAAAGAATCTAAACCGTCTTCAGTGCTTATGAAGATTGGTTTAGGAAACTGACTCGCCAATGTTGATTTACCGATACCGTGTCCTCCGTAGATACAAATACGAGGGGGTATTTCCTGCTTGCCTTTTCTAAGGCTCTTTTGCCAGTCTGACATTTTGTTTCTCCTTTCTGAAGATTGGCGGTTTGTCGTCCGCACTTATAAAACCTGAAACTCATCGTTGAAAAGTATACCGAAGTCCCAACGCTGAGTTGTATATTGAAATTGATTCCTATCCCAGCTTAGTACGTTTACCAGTGAGTGGTATTCCGTTATTACGGACATAGCTACTGCACAAAGCGTAGGATCACCGACTATCAAAAGATAATCTCCTGACTGCCAGTCTTTGAGTTCCCTACGAGCTTTATTCAATAACTGATGAGTATCGTAAGGCTTACGAGGATTAGCAAATATAGCACGTAACTTCCCATATTTTTTAGCGTCTGATAAATCTTTGTTATTGTCAACTTGTACAACGTACACTGTTCTTTCGTTACCCTGTTCCATTTTTCTTCTTCCTAGGCTGTTTTGGTGGAGGAGCAACCAAAGCCAACTGCTCCGCTGTTAAATAATCCTTGCAACCTACTGCTATAGCTATCTTAATTGCTTCTTTGATATACCAGTCATAGTCTAAATCTTTAGGGTGTATGACTTTGTCTTTTAAAATCATGCACGCTTTCGCACCATCCGTCTTTGGTACTTTGTTTCCGTTGGAAACATATCTAATAGGATCCACTTCACCATCACTAGATTGGTACCAACGAACGACTTTGCCAAGGAATTTGCCAAACTGCTCACCCCCTCCAGTGACATTCCTAGCCGAGATAAAATCTTGAAACGGTGCATTGCGTATAGTCTCCTCAAATGGCGTACCGACCGCGAGCCACTGACCGACTGCGTCTGAAGCGACCTGCGCTGTGGGGTTCTTCCGCAACGATAACGGCGCATATATACCTTTTACTTTTAGACTGCGATCTGGCTTGATTGCTATGTAGTTGTTTACGTCTTTCATAGCTAACGCTCTATATGGCGTAAATTCAAACTCAAACCGCGATATTTCACTAAACTTAGCCACAACCTTCTGAACGGTCTCGTGCAGCGATTTCGAGTAGCGAATCGCTATGCCGTCGGTGTTAGCGGATAAAGTTACCGCACCGGCTTTCTCCAACCATTCAATCAACATTAAAAGTGTAAACTGGCCAGTTAGCGTTACCGCTAACATCAGATCGGGGGAATAAAGAACTGAATATTTGCTGGCCAGTTTACCGAAAGTGCCATTTAACGAAATCTTTAGAGTTTCGTTAATTACTTTGTCTCCGGTTCGCTTTGCTTCGAGTCGTTTGTTATAAATATTTCTGTACTCATCGATAAACGGTTTCCCGAGCGACTTGGGGATAAAACCACATTCAAGGATAATCGAGGGGTAAAACGAGGCAGCATCGATGTCGCAGATGATGTCGTCACCAGCGACGTAGCAGATTGATTTGTCGTGTACACTATGTATTCCTCCTACTCCAAGTTGATATTCACCTACGCCGAATTTTATTGTAGTTCCACCCAAAAAATCTGGCAGTATGACGTGCCCTGTGTTTTTATTCATATCAAACACATGCACAGAAACCTTATCCAACAAACCTTGTAACTCGGTATCTATGAACTTGAGAAACTGAGGAGGTACGTATGTTACGGTGTCTGGTACTTCATTATCTCTACGCTCAAGCTTCATAGACGTTACGTAAGCTTGTTCAGCCATCTGTGAATCAGACTTACTACGCATGTCAGTTTTGTACTGCTTTGACATGTCTACTCTGAGCATGATTTCTTTTTCAAGCTGGCGTAGCAACTCTTGCGTAGTATCAACGTCATTATGACAATATTCAAGCACCAGCGGTTCCTGCTCAAGCGTAATATGAGCATCATGAGCTATCGGCATGTCTTGCAGTATAGGCATGTGCATACGCGCTCCGTAAGCTTTTAAACCTACGAACGACGGAGCCACTTCAATAATGTCTATAGTGTCTATCATTACGTCCCTGAGACTGAACTTACGCATTGCCTGCCAGTGTGCTACACGATTCACAATCAAATCGTCAGCTATACGTTTAATTTCTAACGAAGTGCGTCCGGCACAAAATGCAGCAACCACTACGTTGTCAAACGAGCGGTTATTGAAACCTACAAACGTAGAGTCAGGTTGCTGAACAAATTTCAACAGTCTCTGCGCTGAGTCTTCCTCATGCTGCCAGAGATCAAACCACTCGCCTGTATCTACGTTTTTAGCGCAGAACAAAGTACGATTCGGTAATGTCTCAGTATCAAACACAAACGTAGCCATTAGTCCTGATTAATGTAATTTCTAGTAGGTTCGGAACCATCGTCAGGCGGCGTGTTGATGATCTCAATATACTTCTCAAGGAAGTGTTGAGCTTTCAACAAATCAGCCATACCGTTCTTATTTTTCCAACGGGTGACGTACTTAGTAATTTGACCTTGAAAATAATCAAGATCGTTAGCTACCACGTAGTCCCAGTGCTGAATACCTGAGCGGTAATGCGTACCTGCAACCTGCTTGTCATTTGCACTCATCTGCCATCTCCTTAATTAGATTAAACAATTCTTTTTCACGTCCGTAAAGCATCATCTCTTCAGCATACGCGATATAACGATTGAAAATGCTTCTCATGTTACTATTACCTAGAGACATTTCTTTCACGCAGAACAACGCACCTTGTGCCACGTCTGCTAATTTTAAAATTCTTGCGTCGTCAGGATGAAGTTGAGGCATAGCTATACCAGCTTCTTTGAGTAACTTTTCTTCAAGCTGGCTAACCTGATCACCGATGCCGTATTTATGCTTAGCAGGTGAAGGTATATCACCCGTCTGATGCTCAGCTAAATCGTGGAAAAGAGCAGCGTGTATTAACCCCCGACTCGGGTTAAGGTCAAGAAGCATACACAGCAAAGCAACACCATGCGAATGATGACCAACGGTCTCAGTCATGAGCGTAGTCACCGTGTGGTATCGCTTTACAGCAGCACCGGCTAAAATGAATTCAAGGGTGGTTTTCATGCGCTCTCCAGTTATGAGTTATACGAAGAATTATAGGTTAAAAATAACATTGGTTGATTGTATTTTCAAATCAAGATTAAACTTTTGATTGCTTTTTAGCTTCTCTATTATTGATCCATTGAAGCGTAGCGTTTTTCCAATCAGGTGCTTTTATCTTTGAAGCGTAACCTCTTCCGTCTGTAACTTTACCTTTACGCATCGCGCTGACTGTAGCCATAGGTACAGCTACACCTTGAAAGAACGGGTGGCGGTAAACAATTTTATCGTTGAAAGGTTTCGTGCAAAACTCTTCTGCGTCCCATAAAAAGCTCTGGTAATGACCGTCCAACATGAGCGGCAAAGGTTTAACTAGGTAGTTGCTATAGTGATCATATATGTGTGCGTTCGGAGGAGAGTTCACGTATTTCTCAGCATCATACAGTTCCGTATACAAATGTAAATTATTGCTAATTTGACGGTACACGCCAACCTGCATACCTACGGAAGTAGCTACGAACTCTTGTAACACGCTGAAGTGTACAGCATTAGCGCCATACGCTCCCCACCAGATATCGTTAGACCTATTGAACACAGTCATGTCTAAAAAGAAACCTCCGCGAATACTGAACACAACCTGCGTATTGCAAGCTTTGTCTTTAGTTTCCTTCGTTAAATCTTTATCGTCCCACATCTGAATCACAGCTTGTCGAGATTTAGGGTCTTTACGTAAAAGGTTTATAACTTCGATGAGTTGATCATGTCCAAAATGTTTACGCCAGCGGTGTCCGTAGGCAGCGTTAAACACTTTTCCGTCGTCGCTGTACTGCCCGATCGTACGATTAAATTGTTCCAAGAATGCAACATCATTGCGTCCTGCAAGCATCCATATCGCTTCCATGAGGTGAAAAATAGGATTGGCGTCTCGTCCGGCATGGAATAATACCCTCTCTGTTGGTCGTAGATACGTTGTAATCACAGGCTCTGGAAACACTAACGCTGGTCCGTTTCTAGTTTGTTCAGGTTGTAAGTTAGCTGCTTTAAGCTTCCAGAATACTTCAGAAAAAGCTTGGTTGACGTTGCGTACAGTTATTTCCATTTAGAACTCCATTTCAGGCTTATATAATGTTTTAGGTACACCTTCGTTTAACACAACTCGGCAATACTTACCGTACTCACACATCACGTTCTGTACATCGTGTAAAGTTAAATCAGTTATGCGTAATTCTTCTGCTATGTTTTTATTTATGTCGTACAGTATCTGGTTGAAATCATCTTGCTGCCAACCAGCAAAAGGTTTTCTATTCTGTAAATAGTTTAACCCTCGCATACTACCTGGTCCCATCGGCGCAAAGGTATATAAGTCTTCCGCATCGTCAAGATGACCTCTGGCGTACGATAAATCTGCCGCGACCTGCCCTGCCATGAAGGTGCTAATTCCATAGCATTTAGATAACGTATCGACAAAGCTTTGAACCGACTTATTCTCATCCTTCCTCCACAAAGAGAAATATATTTCTGCTGATGCCTCGATAGCAGCGCCGATAATATGTTTCGAAAGTGAATACGATTTGCATTTACCGATATCCAACTTGGTCGGGTAAACCATATACGCTCCCCCGTAAACTTTCGTCGATTCTTTTTTGAAGCTCTCAATAGTTTTAGAGAACGCTTTACCGTCGAAATCCTCTGGGGGGCATGGAATAATATCTTCATAGAGCAACCTTTCAAGAGTCGGTGGCCAGTTGACTAACCTCGCGATTAGCAAAGAGAACCAAAGGTTTTTATCTTTCAGGTTTAGATTGATTATTTCTTTTATGATCCACTTTGATACTCTGTCGTCTTTACGGTGTATGTTAGTAAACTTATATTTTTCAAACACGGGATCATTAGTCCATGGCTTTTCACCACCTCGCTCTTTCACGATCCTTACGACTTCTCTCTCCCACACGAAGTAAAGCAGTGACTCCATCGTGCAAACATTTTCAGCAGTCGGTCTAGGGTACGGGCAGGTCTCAACCATTTTCAGCCTCTTTAAAGTATCCTACTACTCCAGTTATAGGGTCTTGCCAATCTAGCCATCTAACGTCATAACCACCGGCAGCGGTTAAGAGTTCTGCGCTACGATGACATTGTTTATACGCCATACGCATCGTTTTCTCAGGATCAAATTCTTTGTCATTACCGGCTGCTAAGCGGCGGTTCAATACTCTATCTAAACATACGTCCCATGGTGTATCTAAAAATGCAAATATACCGTTATGGTCTCTTATGATAGGCGCTGTGTGTCCTTTGTCGCTAGACTTAGACATCAACAAACCTTCCACAATCACGTGTCCGTAAGGTAAAGCTTGTACGATACGCTCTGCAATTTCTTCCTGAGTCTTTATTCCGTCAGCTCCGCCGCAAGTGTTCTCATAACTACCTACGATAAATACGGGAGCTTGAATACCCCAGCCAGACGCATCTACTTTGTACCCGACAGGTTTATCCGGTCTACCGCCTAAAGACTGCGTAGGTAGTTTGTCTAAAAACCTACGCACGATCGTAGTCTTGCCCGAACCGTTACAGCCACGAATATTGACTAATTGATGTCTCATAAGAAATGTTCTCCTCTGTACGGAAAACCCGTCTCAGGGAATATAGCAGCTTTTTGTTTCAGCGTCAACTTGTCAGTTCCGCATTCCTGACGCAACCAGTCAGGTAACTTAGCGGCTCGCATCTCTTTAAAAATGTCACAGTTTATACCGCGAGATTCTGCCCACTCAATACGCTCCCATGCCATGTCAGCGTACACACCAGGATACCGACGACCGAAGAAATGATTCTTAAACGTACACAGGTTAGACTCGAAAGTAAACTTGCTCACACCCCAGTGCGGGTATTTCTTTGTGTAAAACTTTTCTAAATACTCGTCAGCTTGTACGCTCAACCAGCTACATATCTTTTTAAAGTCTGTGTAATTACCATCCTGCCCGTTCGGTAGTCTTTTGTCCCATACTAAATCATCTTGACCCAGCAGAAAGAACATACCGTTACGGTGCGACTTGCTACCTGATTTGTCTTCAAACAAAAGGTCTTTACAGTCTGCACCGAACCCGTTTAAGTGTACGTACTCAAGGTAACTGAAAGACGACAGTCTGCCAAAAGAATGGTAATGGTTACGTACTATGTTCCACAAAGTAGCGTAGTCTTTGTCGAGTAGCATTTTACTTTGTGAGCCGAACTGTTTAACCAGCTCTGCGTAAACTTTTATCGCCTGTATTGTATCTCGCTTCTGATACCGGCGGTCTGTGTCAAACTGCAGGGTGTCCCAGTTATCGTTGAACCATGTGTCAAACTGAGTCAACTTTGCTCCAGCAGGAGGAACCTCAGGCAGCTGCTCAAACAGACGCAACGACGTAATAGGGTTCTGTGTCATACCGTTTAAGAACGCGAACCAAAGTGTCTGCTCACTGTCCCAGCTGTTATGGTGAGACAACATAGGCATGTAAAGATACACGAGTCCTGGCATGACACCGTTCTTTAAATTCATTATGTACAGGTCATCAAAATACTCTGCCCTGTTTTCAGGTAGGCGATAATCAAGCATCGTATTTCCTCGTGTAGAACGGTTCAATAACTTTAGAGTTAGGCGCACTACCTACAATCCAAAAACCTACGTGTTCGTTTTCAAACATGTTGGTCTGCTTTAGCCAGCGCCACATTTTTGCCTCATACGTTGGATGGAACCTGATACCGTCAAATTCTTCTCCGTTAAACTTGTCACTGTACTTGCTGAAGCCGGTATCGTGCAGACTATGATGACGCACTTTGAACGGCAGTTTGTCCATGTCAACACCCATAACTTTTAAACGCTCTTTCACCCAGCTACGCTTATCTGGTCCGATACCGATAGTGAACAAGGTTTCTAAGTTTTTACTATCCCTGCTTAAACCTAGTAAAACGCTGGTAAGAGAGTTGCAAGAACCTGCAGGCATGATTAGCGTCTGAACGTCATTAGGCATGTTAGAGACCTGATTAGCGCCCACCTCGTGGAACTTCTGGACGTACTCTGCCGGATACCTGTCATGCGGTACAGTAATACCGTACTCAACGACCAGCGAAGTAGGTTTAGTTAAGTCTTGAACCATGCGCTGCAGTATAGGATTATATGGTCCGTTAGCATATTCAAACTCCGCACCGAAACCGTAAGCAATTCTTGGGTTTTCGTGTTTCAGAACTGTCTCTGGTTTGCTGTAAACAATCTGGCGAGCCTTGAGGTTGTAATGTGCTCCAACAATCGCAGACATAGACAGCTGAGGAGACTGGATGCTCGCTCCGGTCACTATATGAGTACGATTGGTCTTGAATTTGTTTACGTACCATATCAGCTGCCTCATCTTAGAACCATTCGGACCACCGTAACCGAGAGGCGCAAAGTAATCTTCACGCTTGAACCAGATACCTTTATGGTTCTCCCACGGGGTACGGATACCTAAATGTTCTTCCCAGCGAACTTTATTTCTATCAAGAGACAGTTCAGGAAACACTGTGTCACTCATCCAAATATCTCCTTCAATTTGTCGTATAACGCTTTAGCTTCTTTAACATTTAACGTGTCTATGTTTATTTCAACCGGCTTGACAGGCTGAACTACCACAGGCTCTTCAATCTTGACAAAACTTTTCACAGGTTTCAATTCAAACCTGTCTCCTGCGGCTTGATAAACTTTAATACTACGTCTACCTACTCCTCGCTTTTCTAACTCAATATGGTTAACTACCATTTTGCGAGACGATAAATCGTTTAGAGCTGTATATACCTGAGCGGGGTGAACATTCAAACCCAACGCTATCTCTTTAGCTGACTTATGCGGGTGGTCTTTTAAGTACATCCACACTCTTTTGTTGGCTGGAACGGCTAGACCTGATTTCTTCAAGTGTTCTGTTAGGTTTGTCATGTTGACTCCAAAGATAAAAAGTTATACCTACTACGCCTGTAAATACACCTAGAGCTGTCAAGAATCCTGCAGCCCAAACTAACATTACGAAGGTTTCCATTTCTTGTACTCCGAAGGACTAGCTCTTTGTGAACAAGGTTTGCACAACCAGCGGCGGTAGCGATACCTTATAATGCGCATCTCACCACCGTCCAACGGTTTAAACATGTTGCAAGTAGAACAATACTTACGGTCATACAGGGTGTGTGTTGTCATCTTCATCTTTCTTTTCTACTTGTCGTTTACGCCACGCAGATTCTTTATTACGTTTCTCTTGACGCATACGTTCGCGAATCTCTTCAAGACGATCTTCACGCTCGTTATACTCTTCTTCCATATTTCGAAACCAGTTAGCATCACGCATTATGCAAAGTTCCATCCCAAAGAGAACAACCTATAAACAAGCTTACAAGCCACTCCAGTACCAACAATCAAGCACAACCAGCTTATAACCCATAGCACGACTTTTAATGCCAGTGCAAATTTTTCTAATGTCATTTTAGTTCCTCTATTGAGATTTTCCAAGTTTAGATACGGGGATAAGGTTCTGCACTAAAACATGATCTGGTCCATCTCCGTTAGTCCATTTTACTGCAGCAATCATTCCATCCAATCTATAAACAAAACCGCGCAGATGAGAAATATTACTGCCAAAGCTATGTCTCCCAGTATTAGGCTTAATGGCCACATGTTCACCGATCCTCATCATAACCCTCCATCTCTTCTTTAATTTTCTCTTCAATGTAGTCGTTCTCACGCTCAGTCAAAACAGACTCAACCTCATGGGCTAGCGTGCCGTCTATGTTGAGAAGCTCCCATTCCAACTCAGTGTAGCCGTGGTAGTCTACATCACTATCTTTGCAATAACGGTCTGGCTTTTGGTAGTGATAATACGTCACACCGGCGATGTACTTAGTGTCCTCATCGCCCAGCTCAACTACAACTTCTGCTTTATACTTCATGACGCACCTCTTTTAAAAACTCTCTGATTTTTTCAAAAAGCTTACTTGTTTCAGGATCTGCGTACCAATTGTATAAATCTGTATGTCCGTTGAAATCGCATATTTGACGCAATATTTCTACGGCTTCTTCAAATTGTGAATTCATTTTTAGCCTCACAGACTTTGTTGTTCAAGAACGACTTTGAAGCCGAGCGCACGGATAGAGTCCAAAGCAGCCTTGGTGAGAGTTTTTGTACGGGCGAGTTTAGCAAACTCTTCTGCAAGAACGCAGACAGGGTACACGGTTGCTTGACCGTAGACGTCTTTAACTTTTACGATGATTTCAGGTTGGTTCATAATGATTCTCCAGTTATTAAGTTATTGAGTTAAAATTAATACGTGTAAAAACCTTTAGCGCCACAGAAACCGAGGTAACCACCAGTGCTGCTTGAGCGTTGAATCAACTCGCTCATGTTGATACCACCTACCCAGCGACCCCATGCTTCATTGTAAAACACAACGTACTGAGCGGGACGAGCTTCAACACCTGGTGTTTTGCTGAAATAATTAGCAGCGTCTTGTGCCATCTTAGCGGTAGCTTTTTCAGCGGCAGCTTCTGAGGCATAATTCTTGCAAGGGTTTTTGTTTGTAGTGCGGTATTCTTCGATGCGGGCGGTGAGCGAGGCGATGATGTTCATAGTGAGGCTCCTAGTTATAAGTTATACAACGGGTCGTGCTATGGACTGAACTATGGAGACGTTCTGGAAAAAAGGCAAATTGTATTTTTGAATCAATTTTAGAAAGTTGATTGCTTTTTCCAATTTTGACATTTTTACATTTGTCAGGCATAATTGGGGATCTTTAATTTATAACTTATAACTGTGAAACTTCGTCCTTATCAGCTAGATGCCTATCAACGTGCTCTACATCACTTAGAGTCCGGTGACAATCCTGTATTGCAATTAGCCACAGGTACGGGTAAATCTCTCATCATCGCTGCGGTAGCTTCTCACTATGAAAAGAAGCAGTTAAACGTCTGGGTGTTGACTCACGTTCAACAGCTCGTCGGGCAGAACGCTATAACGTACAGAAAGTTTACCGGCGACAGTCCTGGCATAGTCTGCTCAGGAATGGGTATGGCTAACTATGAAAACCGTGTAACCTTCGCTACAGTTCAAAGCATACGTAAACCTGTTGCGGAATGCTTAATACCTAACCCAGACCTCATCATAATCGATGAAGCGCATAGGGTGCCTCACGGTAATGATCAAGCTACAATGTATAGTGAGATCTTTTTAGAATACCCTAACGCAAAACGTCTAGGTATGACTGCTACCCCATGGCGAATGGATAATGGTCTAATATACGGTGAAAAGAATCATTGCATATTTAACTTGATAGCTTACGTTTACCCCGTACTCAAAGCGGTTGAAGATGGTTACCTCTCACCGTTAATCGGTGTTGAAACAGAATACCAATTAGATTTAGAAAAAGCAGACGTTAACAACGGCGACTTCTCTCAGCTAGACGTTGAAGAGCTTGCTACTGAAAAATGGCTTAGGGTTGTAGCTGAGTCTATTCACAGCTTAGCCCATAACCGTAAGCACATTGCTGTGTACTGCCCAACTATAAAGTCAGCTATGAAGACTGCTGACATGATACGTGAAACTACAGGTTGGACAGTTGACGTTATGACCGGCGGTACAAGCAAACAGCACCGAGATCAAATATTATTAGACATGTACGCAGGTAACTTACGGGTGCTCTGCTCAGTTGACACAATCACAACCGGCTTTGACTTTCCCCCACTAGACTGCATAGTGTGTCTGAGACCTACTCTATCCTCCTCTCTGTGGGTTCAAATACAAGGTCGGGGTACACGCTTACACGACGGCAAAAAGAACTGCCTCGTACTGGATTACGTCGGTAACTACCAACGGTTGGGCGGTGTTGACATGCTTGACAATTACGTCCGTGAAGTTGGGTTAGATGTAGTTGAGCAGGTACCGGCTGATGAAATTAGAAAGCCATACGTTAAAAAGACCCGTAAGTTGTTGCCAGGAGTCCGCAACCTAGTGCCGGTTGACCCTATGACGGGCAAAGAAGTTATTGACGGTAGCTGCCTCACGTTGACTGTTAACTCAGTCTCAGCAGTACCGATTAAAACAAAAAGTCATTCTAAGCAAGTGCTGCTTGTTCAATACGCTTGCACTACAGCTGACAACGTAAGGATAGATGCCTCTACGTTTGTACACACTGAGACTCCTAGAGGAGTTGACCAAGCATTTTTCAAAAACAGACATTTGGCGGTATACTTACCCTCCCCTGCGGCAAAAGTAGTCTGGCAGGTGCGTAATAGTAAACTGCCCCAACAGGTTATCGCCCGTAAGTCTGGGCGGTATTGGAACGTAATCGAAGAACTTTTCTAACTCGGAGAAAAAATATAATGACCGATACAATGAGAAGGAGCCGATTCAAAGAGGAACGCTCACTACTGCCGGAACAACGACAGTACATTGAGATATACCTTGAGAAGAGTGTTCCTGAAAAACATAAGCTCGCTACCCAAAGATCGCTGCTCGGTCAAGTGCCTCGCAGTGTGGCTATCCGTGTCAAATGTCTGCAGTGTTGCAGCTATGACCGAGAAGAGATAACACACTGTACTGTTCTGTCTTGTGCGTTACACGCAGTAAGACCGTATCAGAATAAGAATGCACCTGACGAGGAGACCGATGGTGGTGAAGCAGACGAATAAATTCGGTCTTGTTGATAAGGCTCCAACAACTTTAGACTATGCTATTGCATACTCTAAGTTGGGTTGGTACGTGTTGCCTGTTTGGTCAGTTGACGACCATGGTCAATGCCGCTGCGGTCTGCCTAACGATGCTCCTGGCCATAAAGCCGGTAAGCATCCTCAAGCTAACCTCGTACCCCACGGACACCAAGACTCAACGGTAGACGAACAAACAATACGCAACTGGTGGGCAGAAGATCCCGACGCAGGTATAGGAATATCCCTCTCTACGTCCGGACTTATCGCCCTAGACATTGACCCACAAAACGGCGGTCGGGAGTCTCTAGCCACCTTAGAAGCAGAACACGGTGTGCTGCATTCTGACTGTACTGCTATAACTCAAGGTGGCGGTGAACATCGTCTGTTTGTAGCTGACCCAGAGTTGTCATTCCCTGGCTCGCTCGGTGCAGGGTTAGACCTCAAACACAATGGTTATATCTGCGTAGCTCCCTCACTCGGACCCTCTGGTGCTTATAGGTGGGAAGCCGGTCGCTCTCCGCTGTCTCAATCTAAACCGGCAAAACCTTCCCCTCTCCCTTCGCTAATAGCGGGCAAGGCACGTGCTACAGTCGATTATAGCCTGACTGAACGTGGAGGGGTGCCAGTCGCTACCGCTCAGACGTTTGACGACTTACGCTCAGCATTACGTCACGTTGACGCTGATGACTACACTACTTGGGTCAACGTCGGTATGGTGCTTAAGTCATACGGTGAGAACGGATACAAAGTCTGGACTGAATGGTCTGCGCGCAGTGATAAGTTTGATGCCAGTGCTCAACGTAAAAAGTGGGAAAGAGACTTAGATCAACCACACAGTATTACCTACCGCTCAATCTTTAGAATGGCGATTGATAACGGTTGGGCAGGTAATAGTAAACCTGAAGCCGGTAACAACTCTACTCACCCTCTCAGTCTTAAGAACTCTAAAGACAGCGGTGCATCTCGCGTTACCGTCTTTGAATATGTTTACGACGACTTTATGTCAACTGGCGTCAATGTCGTAGCCGGTGCTCCTGGTGTAGGTAAGACAACTCTAATAGTGCCGATGGCTCTGGCTACCGCTCACTTGTGCCCAACTGACTACGCTCTGCGTCCCTCTGTACGGCGTAACGTAATCATCATAACTGAGTCTGTAGTTCAAGTGCAACGTGTCATTTACTCGTTATACTCATGGGGTTACACTGGCATGGGTACAGCTGACTTTGACTCAAGGGTTAGAGTTATAGCTGCGCAACGCTTAGACCCTAAGATAGTCTCGCAGGTAGCAGATGAGTATAAAGAATGGACAGTTGACAACAAGAAAGCTAACGGTGAAATGTATTCTGCTTTACCGCTCGTAATCTTTGACACCGCTAACGCTGTGTTTGATTTAGAAAACGAGAACGACAACGCAGAGGTCGGTCGGGCAATGGCTTACATAAAGCAATCCTTCTCAGCTTTCCCAATCATCATCGTCAGTCACACTTCCAAAACACACGGTATGGGTGAATCTGACCTGCTCTCACCTCGCGGTGCATCTGCTTGGACAGGTGATGCTCAAGGTGTTTACACAGTGTTTAAAGACGGTGAAGACAACGATGCCCCACGTGTGTTAAAAGCTTTAAAGATCAGGTTTCCTGTAGCCTTCCATGAGCTGACGTTTGACTTGATTCAAAACAAAGAGACGCATAAAGATGTGTTAGGTTACGACAAAGAGATTTGGTTCTCTCACTCAGTCGCCAGACCTCTCAAGACGGGTGAACGTGCGCAACTCAAAGAAGATCGTAAAGAAGCTAAAGAGTTAGAAGTATGGAACAAACTTTGTGATGATATAACTGACCTTGTACGCAAAGATCCTGGTCGCTCACGTTCTCACTATGAACGACTACCGGCTAATCAGGGTGGTGTAAAAGGTTCTCAAGAACGTAAAGAGCGAGCTATAACCAGTTTGCTAAACGACGGTAGCCTCGTAAGAGTTGAATTAGAAGTACCCAAAGGACGCGCAAATCATTACTTGCAAGTGGATGAAAATGTAGTAGCAGCAATTGAGAAAGGTAGATACGGAATATGATGCTTGAAACACTCACCTACAAGCAGGTGCTTGACTGGATTAACAACGTCTGGGCTAAATCATTAGCTGCAGTGATTGCATTTTGCTTAGGTATTTGGATTGGTCAAGTGCAGATTGAAGGTCGTATTATTGGTGACTGCAAATACGCAGGTGCTTTCCGTGTAGCGCATGAAGCTTTCGTATGCCAGAGGAGAATATGAAATACATTCTACTGTTACTACTCGCCTCTACCGCTCATGCTGAGTGGCATGCTACTGCAGGTAAAGAAGTTTTTGGTCCGGAGACTTCTGAGAAAGCAGCATGTAAGGCTGCGCAAGACCGAGCTATTGAGAATGCTCTAGTTAAAGTTGCCGGTGAATCAATCACGGTCTCAAAGGTTCAAATCTGCAACGACAAGAACGTAGACGCATGCCAATACGCTCAGACTTCTATGTCTCAAACAGACGGTATGGTCACTGGGGTTAGGAACATAAAACAACTCGTGTTGAACGGTTCCTGCACTGTGTCTTTGGAAGTTGATATTTTCAAAGACAAGTCACCTGTTGACAATACCTTTGACCCAGACGTTAGATTGGTTCAAAATAAACTTTATGACGGTGATCAACTCAACATAAAAGCTAAATCAAACCAGCCGATGTATTTGAACTTGTTCTTGTATTCTCCCTATGAAGATGAGCGAGACCAAGTCAAACTGTTGTACCCTAGTCGTTATCAACCTAGCCAACGTATACTCAAGGAAGCTTACTTTCCATCTGAGAACTACAAAATGCTCGTCAGGTTTCCAAAAAGAAACGCTGTCGTAGGTGACCTTGCAAGTGAAACGATTATAGCCGTAGCAACAAAAACAGAAGTAACATTCAGGGACAGCTTTACCCTGCATGAGTTTAACCAGAGGTTGCAGGAGATTCCAAAGAAAGACCGTAGGATAATCAAAATGCCGTATTTTGTTTGGGCAGTACCGAAGAAAGAACTTAAATAACTTAGAAAGATATAACATGAAAACTTTATTACTACTCTCAATACTCGTACTGGCTGCTTGCAGCTCAGTTAAGCCAGGATCTTTAGAAGCTATTAAAGCTGAAAAAGAAGAGATTAAAAAAGAGATGGCTAAGACTCTTGACAACACGCCCAAGTGGTACCTTACACCGCCTAAAGACAACACCGCAGTCTATGAGAAAGCTGTAGCACGCAGTCGTGACATGCAAATGGCAGTCAACAAGGCTCACATGCTCGCTCGTGCTCAGTTGGCGGTTGCTATTCAAGGTGAGATTAACGCTACTATGCGTTTGTTCATGGACGAGGTGGGGTATAACCCAGACGTCTCAAATAATGCTTCTATCGTTACGTCTCAGGATGCCCTGCTAGTTGAACTACCAGGAGTTGAGCAGGAAGACGCAAAGCTGCTGCTTGAAGGCGACCGTTATGTAGCTTACGTTCTAATTAAGTACCCTGTAGGTGAGATGAATAAGATAATGGTTGACCGTGTTCACCAAAATAATGCGTTGACTGCTAAGCTCAGAGCCAGTAAAGCTTTTACTGAATTAGAACGTAAAGTTGAAAATGAGAAGTTTAAACAAGACAAATTGATACTGAAAGAATAAAAATGATCAACCTTAACGACACTTATAAATCAAACAAATTGTTTGAGCATATTAAAGACGCATATGAATTAGAAACAGATCAAGACCTTGCAAAGTTTCTGCATTCCTCACCGTCAACTATAAGTCGCATTAACAACGACACGTTGGGGTTGACACCTAAGATGACTCTGGTGATATACGACCGCACCGGATTACCTATTGAGCAGATTAGGTCTTGGTTTAAACAGAAAGTTAAAAGAAAGGATCCTGACGTATGACTGACGAAAAAGTTATTGAGCTATACAAAAAAGCCAATGGTTGGAGTGTAGAAGGCTGGGAAAAAACAATTAAAGAGCTTAAACAATTTGCCGAATTAATCGCAGCAGAAGAGCGCGAAGCGTGTATCAAACTGTTAGAAGACTTCTCACAGACTACGATGGTTCCTGTTGTAGATACGTGGCGAATGGGGTTAATTGCGGGAGCTAATGCTATTCGCCAAAGGGGTAGAAATGAAAAAACAAAAAAATAAAATTGATCTTGTAGGTGAGTTAATAATTGATGAAGTTTTGTCTGTTGAGGGATTGGGTTTAGTTAGTAGATTAACTGAAGATGTAGGCGGGATGACTTTTGTTGGATTATGGTTATGTACTGATAAATTAAAAAATCTTAACAAAGAAGCTGAGAAGAATGGGGAGGAGTTATGAGTTCATTTATTTTAGCGTGGGTATTGGTTAGTTATGATAGTCACCGTAGTGGGATGATTTATTCCCCTGCTGTTGAAACG
>Ga0214919_10000648_pt1 | contig 59173 bp, 54 predicted proteins | sample LL1503_MetaG_FD_177994 | JGI IMG/M metagenome (GOLD analysis project Ga0214919, IMG submission 177994) | Freshwater microbial communities from Lake Lanier, Atlanta, Georgia, United States - LL-1503 | ecosystem: Environmental > Aquatic > Freshwater > Lake | place: USA: Georgia | collected... | reverse complement strand
ACGTTGGTAGATACCCATTCCAATTTTGTCAGCTAATACCGACGCATTGTGTTGTTTACCACCTTTACCATCGTAAGTCATCTTACATGGAACCGAACCTACCGAATCCCATAAGATTAATAAATCGTGAGGTAAATCTCCTTTCTCTTGAGCATCTAATAATTCATTAATATACTCAGTGATTTGTTCAATATATTCAAAATCACTATTAAAAAGGTAGTCTCCGTCTTTATTAAATCCCATTAACTCCGCATGATCCCAACTCCATTTTTGTTCGGTGATAACAAATACAGGAACTACTCCTTTCTTTTGTGCATCAACCGCAGCCTTTACAAGTGCCGTAGTTTTACCTGTGTCACTATGTCCTAATAACATATTGATATGTCCCATTGCAGGACCTGGAATACCACACGCGTCTAAGAAAGCATCACCCAAATCAAAGAAACGATCTGGTTTATATTCTGCCTCTTTTGAGAACTTCTTTTTAATTGCTGAAAAATCAGTCTTTTTTATACCTGCCATAATATTGTTTTAAAAATGGGGTTTCTGACGTTATCTCCACCCCTCCGTTAATAATTAGAACGGTAAGTCAGAATCCACATCTGCGTCGTCTTGTGGATCGACTACAGGTGTTGATGACTTCGGTGCTCCGATAGTTTCTTCTGTTGTTAAATTAGAAACCCATTTGCTACTTGCAGTGTCCCAACGTGGAACCTCACCTCTCGCTACCATTTCTAAATAATCTTCACCTTTTTTAGAGTAAACATCAGACCAAGTTAACTCATCATCTAACCACGTTTTTGCAACGTTTGCGTCAGTGTGTAACGGACTTGGGTCGTCGTTTAATACTGAATTGATAACTGTGTACTCTTTACCTGTACCCGCTTTTGTTAAAGCTAAAGACAAGATTAAATCACGACCTGTTTCAGGATTGGTAACATCTCCTTTATTACGGAAGATTGGGAAGATTTTATCAATAACACCATCACCTTTGTGATTATGTTTAAATCTCCAAAATTTAACTCCGTCCGATTCATGATCACGATCAATCACTTTAACGATATAAAATTTACGAGAACGGTAGTTACGTGCTAATTCTTTGTCAGAATCCACACCGCTCATCATCAATCCTTCGTAAACCTCATTTAATGGAGAACGTTTACTTTCTTGTGCTGGATCATATAATTTTACCCATTTTCCGTCCACTTGAACTTCGTGGAATTTAACTTCTACAAATGGTGAAGAACCATCTTTTGTAGGTAAAATACGGATACGTCTTTCTTCACCTTTAGAACCTTTTTGTAATACGGTCGTGAAATAACGTTTTAATCTATCCTCTGAGGATATCTTGTTGTTGTTGCCACCTGTGGCGTTTTTGTTTTTCTCGTACTGTGCTAGTACTGCGTCAAATGTAGACATGTGATTTTGATTTAAATTTTAATAATCATTTATGTTATAATATACATAAAAAAACCCAGACTATAAAATCTGGGTTGAACTATTTTTAAAGTATTTTTTTTACCAATTTATGGTATACATTGGGTATGTTCCCATGTCGTCAAATTTCTTTCTTACTGTATATCCTGCACTTACTATTGACCCTGTAATTGTATCATCAATATAATTACCTTCCACTACAACAGAAAAAAGTCCGTTACCTGCGGCAGTACCTATTATTGTGTCAATATACGTTAATCCTGTAAATGCATTAACTGAAGTTGTACGTCTTGTTGATGCGTTTGTTATAGCCATTTCTTATTTTTTTATTTTTATTCTAATGTTAATAGATATGTTATTTTATTTAATAGTCCTAAAATCTCATCACGAATATTCATTATATCCGTATCTGTTGAATCAAACTCACTTGTCCATTGAATTAACGCTTCCTTAGATGTTTGTAACATGTCCTTTAGATCTAATTCAGTTAAATTTACAATGTTGATACTTTTATCTTCTTCTTCTAATTTAAATCTACCGTACTTACCCATCGCAGCCTCAGCAAAAGTATCTGTCAAATCAACCAATCCTTCATATAACTTATCAAAGGCATTGTGTCTTGCATAACCTTTGGTTTGCCAATGGTTAATCTTAACTTGAGCCTGTAGTTCCATTAGGAACTTTATTTTAGAAGCTATATTCATCTTTTTGATCTTCGTTTGGGTTGAATGAGGTCTTTAATGCGTCAGGGGCGTAGTTCTCAACATCGTCTTTTGTTAAAACATATTCGTTCTTACCACTTGCTCTCATTTCACCTTGTTTATGAGCAAAGAACTCTTGTGGTTTTTCATTAAACGGATATGAATCTAAAGATCTCATTTCTAATTTTTCAACTTCACTTTTAGGTTTGTTAGCCTCAACCGTTGCACCTAATTGGTCAATCTTAGCCATAACTTGATCCATTTGAGCCAATTTACTTTCTAGATCATTCAGTTTAGTGAATACGTCGTCCATTTTATTAATAACTGCAGAATTGTCTTGTTTATTACTTTCAAGATCATTTTTAATATTTTTAGTCATATTAACTAAATCTGTAATATCAATTTCTTCTGTATCACCACCCATACCTGCTTCATCCATTGGAGGAGTTCCCATGTCACCTGCTGGTGGAGGGACATCACCACCCATATCACCTGCTGGAGGTGGAGGAGGAACATCTGTTGGTGCACCCGCATCACCTGTTGGAGGTGGTGGAACATCACCTAATGGATCTTCTTCTGGTGCTGGTGGTGGAGCATCTTGCTCCATAATCATTTTCTTACTATACTTGTTGATAGCATTGAAACGTTTTACTTCTTCTAATAATTTTTTCTCTAACATAGTATTAATCTTGTAATAATTGTCTTCCGTCGTTTGTAACGTATTTTTTATTTATTCTTTCAACGATTCCGTCTTTTTCTCTGATTGTGTAACATTCACCCGTTACTAAATCACATTCTTCTCTTTCCATACCATCATTAGATACGTTTTTAACCTTTTTAGGGTTTAAAAACTGATCCATGGTATCATTTAATCTATTATTTTCCATAATATTTGTTTTATATGTATAAATATCCCAACTTTTATTAATATTCTTATTATCCTACATTAAAGTAAACTATGTCCCCGTCAGCTAATCTTAAATCTGTCATTAATTTTTCTGATAACGCAATACCATATGGTTCAGCATCTCTTATTTTATCAATTGCACCTGAGAATTGAATAGGTGATGTAACTGTTTGGTCAACTTTAAAACTAGTGTCAATGGTGATTTTATTCACATTAGGTTTATTTGGGTTGTAGAATGTAGTTTTTAATTTCATCATATCTTCAACTTTAACTTTATCTGTTAAAAATTTAGTCGCGTAGAAATAATAATTTTTAGTAAAATCGTATACAATTTCCCAAGTTAATGGTGGATCTTGTTTAGTTTTTGATTCAATGACTATTGACATTTTAGTGTCAGGTTGTACTGCGTAATTTTTTTCTCCCATTAAAACTGCTTGTGCTCTTAACCAAGTGCCAGATGGATGTGTGACTTTTGAAATGTATCTTGAGTCTTTATAACCATTAAATGGTATTCCCGCATTTGAATATGACGCTTCACTTGTGAATACCTCGTTATCAACTTTTTTATCTGTAGTGTCAAATGTATAATTAGAACCGTCAGTATTTGTAACCGTTCTCGTTGTTTCAGTAACCTTACCCGCACCATTAATTCTGTTAACTGCTTTTTGTTGTAACTTATCAAATAATGTTTTATAACTTGACATAAAGGAATCTTTTAAATCAGGAAGTGCCGTGTATGGTACTCTTGAACCTTTAAATGAAGTTGTAATTGATCCGTTTTTTATGGAGTGTGTTACTTCAGTAATCCAATATGTTCCTTTAAACATTGGTATGTTTTTAAGGTAGAAATACATTGTGGGTTGTATCATAACATTACCCATACATGTTACGTCACAAGTATATGCGGCCTGTCTATAATAATCATATAATCCAATATCAACATTATGTGCTCCGGACCCAGATTCGGATCTTGCTAAGTTTTCCAATACATAAAATGATTCACTTGTATTTTTTATTGATGCCTGATCTAAAGTAACCCCTTTAAAAATACTTTGGTTTTGATCACCAAAACTTACTTCAAATGCAACTACTTTATTTGTTTTTGATAGGTCTCCTGTTTTAAAAACTTTAGGTAAAGTAATCATAACCGGATTGTTATTAGTATTACCGATATTAAAACTATCGTCGGTAAATTTATACTTACCGTTTTTTTCCATATCGGGACGTGTTGAATTTTTACCCACGTATTGAATAACGATTTTAGGTGACGACTCTTGGGTATCCACTTCTAAGAAGGTCCCAAATAAATTTTGTGCTATTTTTTTAGACGGTATTATTTTAGGTGTATTTGAAAAATTAGTACCATAAAAATTAACGTAAGCCGGTAATGCCCTTAAATCAAATCCCGTTCCACTTAATAAAGTTGATATTGCGCTAAATAAACTTATTTTTGAATTTTTAGGGTCACCTAACATTTTTAATCTTGATATATCAAAATAATAATCGTTACCGATATCTTTGTTGGCTTTGTCTAAAAATAAAAACTCCTCTAATAAAGATCTTTGTCCTATTGAATTACCTGCTATCCATTTATCATTCATGGATTTAAATAAATTATACAATTCAACTTTTAAACCTTTGTTGTTATAACCATCAAAAAAATCAATTTTTGTTTGATCCTCTTTATAGACAAAATTTGTAAATTTAGGTATTAAATGTTCAATAAAGGTATTGAATCTTGAATTTGCTGCTAATGGTAATGTAAAAATATTTTCACTAAGATAATCTTTAAAATTAATACTTAATCCAAGTTTTTTAAATCCTTCATACATGTAAACTATTGATCTAAACATTAATACATTATCTTCTGTAATTTCAATATCATTATCTATAAAGAAATTTTGATATGGGTTAATTAATGGATCAACCTGATCCGGATGTGGACCTATATAGAGATCTAATAATTTTTTATTTGGGGTTGTTAATGATGTTGTACTATCATATTTCTTATAAGTTAAACTATTGTTTTTATCCTTACCAATAAAACCAATTAATACGTGTGGGTCAAGTTCTTTTGGGTTACCAATTGTAATTTTTATTAAATTGTTATTTGATAAAATTGATTTTGTTATACTCTCTAAATTAGTTTTTTGTTTATCTTTTAAATCCTTAATTTGTATAGAAGTGTCGTCTGTCTTTTTTGTTACTGTAACAATTTCTTTTAATAAATCTTGAAGGTTGTCATAGACTGTTGTTTCAAATTGTTTATTTGAAACATTTAAATTAACTCTTTCAGATGAAAAATTTAAAAAATAATTTTCAAATTCATTCAATATTGAAGGATTAAATGTTGCAATTAAGTCCATAACTTTTTTATAATCGCTTCCAATTTCATACTTTCCTGAAACTGTTGTGTTGTATTCATCATAAGACGAAAACTTATAATCTGTATCATGAAAATTATCATTTAAAGATTCGTCATCCCAAATAATTCTAAAATGTTTTTGTTCTTCAATTGAGTAAGAATTATTAGAACTTGTTGTTTCACCAAGTGTTGTTGAATCTATTTCACCTATTCTTGTATTACCTCCTGCCGATGGTAATAATGTGAATGTATCTTTTTTTGTTATTAATGAATTGTCAACATATTGTGTCCAATAATATCTAGTACCTCCTGTATTTGTTTTGATATCATTTTTTACATTTAATACTCCGTTTGTTATAGATTCAGTAAATCCAGTTGTATTTCCGGTTGAGAAATTAAAATAACTTACATCATTAACTACATTATAAAAAATATCATCATAATAAGGGTGTATTCCAAGATCTATATTTTCATTATATCTCACATATAACGGTGGGTCTATAACATATACTTTATCACTATTAAAATCAAAAAAATCAGACCCATTAATCGGTGTTGTTGTGGTATTTGTATTTGATGTGGTAAATCCCGTTAAAATATCTATACCTTCATTTATATGTTTCTTATATCTGTGATATATAGACCCCCATTTTAAAATTAAATGATATGGTATGTATTGACTAGAACTAACTTCTCTAAATAAAGAAGAAGGTAAAACACTGTATGGTATTTTTTTATCAAGTGTTAAACCTGATTTAATTTCATCTAACTCAGTAAATGCCATTGAGTTTAATAAAAGGTACGCCGATCCCGCATATTTTCCGTAAGATGTTGTGGTGTTAAAATCTGAATATAATTGTTTATGAAAATATGGTGTGTTTAAAATATTTGTTGCGGTATTATTTACGTTAAACTTTTTTGCAAATAAATTTGTTTCGTAGTTTGACTGAGCCCAAAATTTTGGATCTGCTTGACCTGATATTAAACCTTGTGTTGTATCAACTTCTAAAAAACCATTAAACTTTAATAAACTTTCGTCAAAAGTTAGTACTCCTTTTATATAACTAATATATGTGTCAGATGAAAAAGGGTATATATTTGTTCTATACTCATCCGGTACCATATTTAACAATTCCTTATCTAGTTCTTTATATGATGTTTTATCATTAAAACCATTTGAAGTTTTATATTGTTCAATATTAAATGATTGTTCGTAAAAAGATTTTAAATAATCTGTTGTTGGTAAATTATCTTTGTAATATGAAAATTTATCAAAAGGTGATAATTTTTCTAACTGAGTTAAAAGCGAACCACTATTTAAAATATTTACTTTTAATAACTGTCTTAAACTTCTTTCTCCGTTTATTGATTCTGAAATATTAGAGTATTCAATGTTCGCTAATTCTTGTATAGTTTTTACAGAAAACGAATCAATTAATGTATATGTTAGTGCTCTTTCATATATTTCATAAACAAAGTTATCTGGTAATTTATTCACATAAGGTATAATATTAACAACACCATTTGCTGAACTTATTTTCTTTATTTTTTTACTATCAAAGTCACTTTCTGTTTGATCAGGTACTTTATCAACACCTCCTTCTTTTTCTGAAAGAGGATCAATTTTATTTGTTGCTATACTAATATATGATTCAAGAAATGCAACCTCAGGCCATCTAGATGGATCATCAGATCCTAATTTTACTTGATAGTCTGGATCACCAGGATATATTATTGTATTCTCTTTCTTATTTACTGTCGCCTTTAATTCAGGCCATGGATAAATTGACTCTCCTGTACTTTCTTTTGAAAAATCAGAAACAATCTTTTTTCTTGTTTCCCCTTGTTCAAATGCTCTTTTGTGTACATCTTTCATTAAACGTATCAAAACTTCCGCATTTGCTAATATAACTGCAAAAATACTTCTTATTGTTGGTTCAAATCCAAAACCGTTCTTTTTATTACGAACAATTTCGTTCATTTTTATTTCTACAGCCTTTTCTAATTTATCTCTTTGTTGTTCAAAACCTCTTCTTACACCCCTAATATCATTTACTAACTTTTCAATCTTTACCGCAACTTTAGACTCTTCATTTTTGTTTACTGTAATATATTTGTTTATATCTTTTTCAACTTTACTAATACCTAATGAACTTTCAGTAAATGAAGATCCGGTATTATTAATCATTGAAGGTTGATTTTTAATTAAATTTCTAGTAAAAAGTTGACTTTTATCAATTAAAGTTGTGTATAGATTTAAAAGATGTTCTAAAGAACCTTCTTCGTTTGGACCTTCAATATATTTTTTTGATTTCTTATCCTCTACTTTAAGATAATAAGATTGTAATGTTGAGGTTGAGTCTGTCGGATCTATTTCATCTAATGAGGTTACAGGGGTTCTTTCCAAACGAGTTTTTGCCCAACCATTCACTGAAGCTTCAAATTTGTCAATAGTTTCACCAAATTCTTTCATTGCGGCAAATAATCTCATATCCACAACTTGATCAAATATTTGTTTTTCTAATAATGTATCTAAAGTTTCTGCAATTGTTAAAACCTCTCTTAGTGTCTTAACAGGAAAATCATCGGGTATAAGTCCTTTTAATTTATATTCGTTATAAACCGTTTTTAAAATATCATAACCCCTTGAAGATTTCTTAATGGTTTCAAGCTCTTTAAGTGTTAATGTATTTGTTTTACTTGTTTTTACAGATTCCGTTGGTAAAAGATATGGAGCATTTAAAAGTCCTTGTAATGGAATATCAGATAAATAAGCATATGTAGATCCAACAAATGAGGTGTTAACTTCAAAATTACCACTTGATTCATTAAACTTACTTGTAAACTTAACTAAATGTAATCTATATTTTATAGCCTTACCATAGAACCCTTTAACGGTTAAATAAAATATAGGCCATGGTATGTGAAAAAACGCTTTATATGGTGAATTTTCAGGTGATTCAAATAAAGTTTTACCTCTTATGTCTATAAAATTAATACTAATTGTAGGTATTGAATTAAATCCTTTTATTGATATAGTTATATCATTTATACCAAACGATTGTCCTGTTTTATCTGATTGAAAAAACTCCCCTGTTGGTGATCCGTTTGAATCTTTTTTTTCTTCGGTTTTTGAATAAGAGTCTGTCCATGATGTATCATAATCTTGTCCGTCTGCATTTTTAAGAAAATTTAATGTTCCACTTGCAATACTTGTTAATGTATTTGTATCATTACTTGACGCTAATATTGATCTTGGAACAATGTCGGCCTCAAGATTAACATACATTACTAACTTTTCTGTTTTTATGTTTCTCGCAGACACATTTCCCTCACTATCAATTGTTGAGTTTGGATCAATATAAATTAAATTATTTTGATCAACCTTAACGTATATATCTTCTGTATTTGATATGTTATTTTTCTCCATAATATAGATTATACAATTCTACACCTCTTTTGTAATCTTGTAAAGAGCTAATTAATGGATATGGTATCCTCAAAAAGAAATTATCAGGTATATTAAACTCAATACTACCCGCCGTGGGATTAGCCATTAATATTAACCAACCAAAAGTCGGGCTACCATAATATTCTTGTGACATTTTATCCAATCTATCTTTACCTTTTTTATATTGTATATATTTGTCAGTTCCTTTAATTGCAACCTCAATTCCTGGTACAATTCTAAAATTACCGTCATCTATAAAAAATTGATACCTATCAAAATAATCCCTACTCATATTCTATAATAATTTAATGCGTCTGTAACATTATGTTTTTCACCAAATAACCATTTTATTTCATTAGTTATTGGTATTTCACTTTCACTTACATCTAATGGTGGCGTTTTATAAACAATTGGTTTACTGTTTTTACGAATTGGTGGTTTTCCAAATTTTAATTTTTCTTCTTTTATTTTAGTAAACCATTTAGTAATACCATCTTTAATTTTAGGTGAAAGTGAATAGTCTTCTTGTGGTAACGGAATTTCAACTCCTGTAACAATATCATCAATACTATTCTTTAATATTGCATTTAATATATTTTTTACAACATCATGAGTTATTACTATATTTTCAAAATTAAAAGTTGTATCTAACTTTTCATACATTTTTGCTGTATTATTATTGATGTAATCAATATTTGTACTATAATTTAAATAAAATTCATTTTTACTAAAATCACCTAATGTTAATTTAGTTGCTTTATTTTTCTCAGTTTTAACATCATAACCATTTTGAGTTATGTGGTTTAATTTATCTAATAATTCAATTAATTCGTTTCTTTTTATTTCAAACTCTTTAATACTTTTTAACTCATTAATATCATTTAATTTTGTTGGTACTAAATTAATAATATTATTACTTAATATTTCATTAATATCTTTTTGATATTTTTCAGGTATAATTTTATTTAAATCAAACGTATCTATCAAATATAATGGATTTGAATCTTTTAAATATGTGGTTAATTTTTTTGATAGATCCTCAATATAAGTTGGTAATGTTTTATCTTTATATAAACCAAATAAACTAATTACAACACTTGTATCTCCCGTGAATACGTTATAAGCATTTAACTTTCTATAGTCTCTATTAATAATTAAATTTGTAAGTAATGAACCATTAGAGGTTAAAACATTATTATACAAATTTTCATATGATGTAAAATATGTATTTGTTTTTTCAAAGAGTTGGTCAACTAAAGTTGTATAATTAATTGAAGGTTCCATTGGTTCTAAAGTTCCAATATATTGACCCTCTGTCGGTCCTTTACCTTTAGTATCTTTCAATGCTGTTTGTGGAATAAGTGTATCACTTAAACTTTGTATAAACTCTCTTGTAAATTTATTCGCATCTTTACCACCAATTTGTGTATTTGTAGAAATTGATCTTTCATCATACATTTCCGTATTGGCAAAGAAATTTGATGATAATGCGTTTTGTAATCTTTCTACTGGTTTTTCTAATCCTTGTCCACCTAAGAAACTTAATTGCATAGTAACATCTGCTATCATTGGTTGAATACCAATACCTTCTGGATTTAAGTCCCATACGTTTTGTTCAAATTGTATGTTAAGATCTTTTATAATAACTTTAGAGTTATAAAAATCTCCAACTCTTAGAACACATACAGGTGGTGGTCCAAATGTCGTATTTCTTGCGTTTATATCTGAATTGTCCGATAAACCTTTAACAGGTATTGTGTCACCTGGTCTTAAACATTGTTGTAAAAATGTTAATCTTGAGTTTAATCCTTCTGGTGTCATTGAGTGAAAACCTGGATGAAAATATCTTAATTTTTCTTTTAATGAACTGTATATCATCGGTGAACTTTCCTCTAATTTTTTAAAGTAAAATTCTTCTGATAATGTTTTCATTATTATTCTTTTCATCACATCAATGGTGGGTTTAGTTTTATTAGTACTAACCGTACCCGTTGGACTTAATTTAGTATTAACCGAACCATTAATTGGTGAATCCACTTTTTTAGATTTTTCATATTCAACTGAAAATATGGATGATCTACAACCATATGTAAACGGACTATATTTAATTAAATTTGGATTACTATAACTAACTTTACTACAATCAATATTATCTATATTAGCTTTATATCCATAATTTGTTGTTCTTATAATAAGATTACCAGTTTGGCCTTCATACCCTAACTCACTAAAACTATATTGATTTTCATAAGTATATACCTCCATTCCATCTGCAAACAATTGACTATCTAATTTTTTAAATCCCCATTTACTTGCTACTTTATTTTTATTTAATTTATCTAAAACAGTTAAATAAATTGCATGTGATCTTCTAACTGATAGTCGATAATTACTTTTATCGTCTCCCGCTTTTGATGTTGTTGAATTAATCAATATAACAACATCACCATTAACACTTTTACTTTCTAAATCAGCAGTTAAACCTGTTAATGAATTTATTAAATCTGTTGTTGCGGTGTCATTTGTTGTAAATATTGTTTGTAAATCTGTTGCAACTTTATTAATGGTACTTCCAGATTCTGAACTTTCAAGTCTACTTTTTCCAAAAATACTTTTACAATCATTTAAATCGTTTGATGTTGTTCCTATAATAATGTTAGTTAATACAGACCTTAATTCTGTTTCACTGATTGTTTTATTAATTTTAGAAATTATTTCTTTATAATTTGTTTCTGAAATATCACTTTCTTCATCTCCAGGTAAATCATTTGGAAAAACTAACTTTAATTTTTTATTAATGGTGTCTTTATTTGCATCTTGAGTTGATGTGCCGTCCGGACTATCTTTTACTACGGAACTAACACTATTTTTAAATCTTTGAATATCGGATGGATCACCTCCATTACCTAAGTAATTTTGAATCATTTTAATGTCATCAGATTCTAAATGTGTATATTTTCTAATTAAACTATAAAAATCAATATCTTTTGCTCCAGCAAAAAATGCATTAATATATGCATCAACGTCAGTTTCATTTATAGACTTAAAATGTTCTCTTATTAATAAATTTAATATACTCGGATGATCCACAATTACTTTGAATGATAAACTACCATTTCTTTCAGTATTTTGATATGTGTATATTGGTTCTGGTCTACCTAAAAATGTATTGGGTTCCCATTTTGCACTGTTTTGTTCTGATACTTTTAAATCATATGGTGGAAACCACATAACACGACCACCATTAGGTCCTCTTTCTGAATATGGTAAATCATTAACAGTAAAACCAGGTAATGTTGATGAAGCCCACGCTAAATTTTCAATAGATAACATGTATTTTTTAGCGTAAAAACCTTTTTCTCCTTTTACAATATTTGATGAATTTGGAAATTCACGATTTGAAGTTCCGTCAGACATTGGTGCCATATTAAGGTTCCAAGTATTTGTCATAACACTACCATCAAACTTTCTAATACCCGTTCTTCTAAATGGTTTTTCTCCTCCTTTGTAATATGGAGTTTGTGTTGTTTCTTTATAAAGTGGCATCGTGTCTCCATATGTTAAATAAGGTCTATCCTTAGTCCAAACTCTAGCATATTCAACTCCAATATCTCTTCCTGAATTATCCATATAACGAACCGCGGACCCTCTTGAAATATATGTGTCTCCGTCTTTAAAATATTTACTTGTTTGATCTAAAACATGTCCAATATGTGCTAACGCATCTCCACCATTTTGTGGTTTAGTATCTAATATTTTTTGTGTGGTTTCTAAAATAGAATCTGTTCTAAAAGTAAAATCAGTTGACTTTGTTTTACCTAAACCTGTAATATCAGATTTACTTGTTCTATTTTTACTAATCCATGTTAAATTACCACCAATAGGTCCATTTTCAATAATACTTTTGGTATTATGAAATAATTCAGCGGATACCTTATCAAACATAAGAGTTAAATAATAACTACTTCTTACAGGTCTTCCACTAAATAAATCTGTTGTTGCCTGTTTAACATCATTTTCTCTATCATCTCCAATATAAGCACCACTATTTGGTGCCTCCATACCTAAAAGAGATTTAACTCCTTGAGCAACTTGACTTGGAAATCTACCAAGTTGAGTTGACATTTGTGATCTTGCCGTTGTAGTATAATTGGGAGAATATTTTGAAAAGGATAATAAATCAAAAAGTCTATTTTTTGATGAACTACCCATATGTTCAATTAAAATATCTGAAGGTTTTCTTGATGGGAGTGGTCTTCTCTGAATACCCACTATTGACCCTAAAACCCCTGTTAAATCCTGCCAAGCCTTTGTTCCTGTGGAAACATCCGTCGGTCTAACATTAATCGGATTACGAGGATTTGTTAGATAATCACCTGGTATTGTACTAAAAGGTAATTGGGTTCCCGCTACGGTCTGTAAAAAATCAATTCCTTTACCTAATAAACTACTTGATACCGTAATACTTTCATTTCCCTCAATTAAAGGTTGTTTACCTCTGATGATGTTAATTAATGTGGTTGTATTACCAGCCAAAGCCTCACCTATCTTATTTTTTGCGTTAGTTGCTGTATTAAGATTTTTACTTATTCTTGCTAAAACAGGTCCTTGTGGGTTTGTTCTAATGTTATTTGCTGCAAATTTAAATAATTCAGATTCTGTATCATAGTTTTTTGTTAACATGATACCAATTAAATTATCATCACTTTGGGTAAAATATGGATATAAATTTAAATTAGCCCTTCTTGGTATATCTTGAAATGAATCTTTTATAAAGTATTCATTTGGTTTAAATATATTAGACTTTTGGGGTGTTAATAAATCATTAGACCTATTATCATCAACATTTGGTAAAAGTAAGTTAGAACTATCACTTAAACTTTGAACACTATAGTTGGTACTTGTAAATGTTTTAGGGGACGGACTTCTTCCATAAACAGGATTTAATGTCCTTTTTAATAGATTGTCCCTAAAATCTTTAGTAGTATTAAAATCTAATGGCATCTTATTGTTTATCTATAAATAGATAATATATGGTTTTTTTGATTGTATTCTTATCCCATTAAAGTCTGATCAACTGTGTAACCTTTAGAAGTTTGATCTATTGAGTAATTTTCTAAATTATTGGTCTTAGATATCTTAAATGTATGATAATGGTTTACGGATGCATTTCCCGCCTTTGCCGCTTTTGATCTTCTTTCGTTTTCTTCTTCAATTCTTTTTTGTTCTTCAGTTGTTTTTCCTTTTGTTGAGTTTCTTAATTGTTCGGTGGCGGTATTAATTGTCATCATAGTCCCATCTAATACTAAATTAAGAGTTGTGGCTCCCGATTTTAAAATATTAAGAGGTTGTTCAATTAAACCTTTGATATAATTGTTATCTTTTGAAAATTCATATTGACCTTGTCTTAATTCACCTATTGCGTTTACAGCCTGTTTCATCACTGGTAAACCATCTTTTCCTATTTTACCTTCTCTACCAAATATTTGTCTTTTACCATATGTTACCATTGCTCTCGCAGTTGCTTCAGTTGCATTTCTAATTAAAGCGGTCTCACTAAACATTTCCTTTGCCATTTCAGCCGGTGTTTTATCTTCCAACTGTTTTCGGTAGCTTACTAAAATATCTTTCTGTGCGGAACTTAAATCACTTAATTTTACCTCATTTTTACCTAATTCTTTTCCTAAACTATCTTCTAATGATTTAGGTACAACAATTTGCATTTCACCATCTTTCATAGATGATAAATTGGTAAGAAACTCCTTATCTTTATCATCAATATCAAATCCTTTTGATAATAATGTATCATTTGCTAAAATTCTTTCTTGAGCGGCGATTGCTCCTTTAGTAAATTCTTTATAATCCACACCTAACGTTTTCGCCATTTCTTGTGCTCTTCTTAAATTGGCTCCTGTTATTTCAAATCGTTGTTGTTCTGTATTATATGTTGCTAATGTACTTGCTGCACCTTGAAGAGCGTCTTGAAGTCCTTCCACATTATTAGTTGCCATGTACATTAACTTAAGTGGATCGTTAAGATCACCTATTGCCCCTCCTAACATCTGCATGTTTGCTGTTAATTCAATTGCCGATTCTGGATTCATAACTTTTTCAGCTACTTTAAATGTCTCAGCCATATTCATTCTAAATTCAGCAGCCTTTTGAACCATTCTATTTAATCCATCAACCCCATTTTTAAACCCAAACTCATTTAATTTTTCAATATTTGCCTTTAAATCTTGTGTTGTTTTTTTAGAATTTAAACCAAGTGACGCTGATTTCATTCCAGCTTGATTAATCTTTAATATTGTATCCGCAGCACCAAAACCAACTTTTTCAAATTCACCAAATGCCTCAGTTAATTGTGGTAAAGTCATACCAAACGCGCGGGCGGTTTCAAATCCTTGTTCTAATGTGTTTGACGCTATAATATTCCATTTACCGGTTTTTTCAGATAAACTTGTTATTGCATCACTAATGTTTTGAACGTCATATCCTAACATTGCCGCCTTTGGTAGTGTATCAATTAATGAATTTCTAAAAGCTTCCGACATTTCACCAGTCATTCCCATATCTTCATTAATTTGAGTATGTAGATCTGACTCTAATTTTAATTGTTTTAAAATTGCGTCATTAAGTTTTACCGAATTACCTAAATCCATTTCAGTTTCTAATCCGGTTTTTAACTGTTCTGACATTGGTGAGATTCTAGAATCTCCTTGACCTGCCTTTATTACATCGTATAGTTTTAAAACCGAACCTTGTGTTGTTGTATTACTATTGTTATTGGGTATTCTAGTGTTATCGTAAGCGCTTAAAGCCGCATTTTTAACGTCATTAGTTTCATTTTGCATAACACCTTGTAAATCAGTTCTTGAATATCCTGATTGTCTATATGCTTTACCGGTCCTTTCCGCTTGTGCTGTAGTCATAGCCATACCTATAAATACAATTATTTAGTATTTTCTAATTCAATTATGTAATTAACGTAATATTTTCTTAAATAAACTGGCATAGTTAAAATATCTCCATATGAGAATCCTTTTTTAACCAAAAATAAAATTTCGTCTAATTGACCTTTTTTATAATCCGTAGAAAGGACGAAAAAATTCTACCCCAAATCCAATGTTAACTTGGATATTATCTCCTGATGGGGTTGTTACTGTTTGGGTTAAATCTAACCCTGGTTTATTATCTTGTATAAATTTTCTAAATTCTTGTGAATCTCTAATTGGCATCATTTCAATAAAACTTCTAATCTTTAATGCATCTTTAACACCATTGAATGATTTAATCATCATTTCAAGTTGTTTTGTTACAATTGGAGCGACCCCATTTCCTGACCAATTATCCTTTATTTTATCAATTTCATCCTCTTGTTTTCTTGTTAAAAATTTAAATGTTACATCAACTTTACTTTTTGTTAAATAATAACTATATTCTCCCTCTGAGTTTTCAGATAAATTGAAATCTTTAATTTTAAGGGTTTCTAAATTAATTGTGGTATTAAATTCTTTTTCTGTTTTTGGATCGTAAGTTGTTAATATATATTCAGAACCAAATGCTGTGTTTCTTAAAAATATTAAAATTGCTTGTCTATCTTCCTCAACTATTTCGTCAATTGGGAAATCTCTATCTAAAATTTTTCTTTTAAGTAATTCAGGTATAACCGTATTAGTATTTAAGAAACTAGGTGATGATAATATATTCTCATCTGCTGCGGTTAAATACGCAACTCTAACTGATTTTCTTTTATTTGAATAATGAATACCTCTACTAGGTAATTCTACTACGTCATACGCAATTGTTGGGTCAATTCTCATTTCTTCCATAATACTATAATTTACTTAATAACTAGTTCAAAGTAAAGTTTTTAAAAAAGAAAAACCGATAATCTTGTGGACTACCGGTTTTAATATATGAAAAACTATAATATTAATAGATCAAAATACATCTATCCATTCTTAATGAACATGTGATATTTGCTAATTCATCTCTGTTGTAATCTAAATCACCAAAGTTTAAGTCAGTTAAGAAACAGTTTTCTAATAACCATTTTTCAACCACAACTCCTGTTGGGTCTAACATCTCCAATTCTACGTCTTTTTTGTAACCAGCGGCGTAACCCATACGACCTGTAACTGATTCAGCATGTAAACGGAACCATTCCATAAGTGCTTGAGAAGCCGAAGGACCGATTGGATCTCTAAACGTTACTTTAATTTCATTCCATTCAAATCTACCTGCAACATATGTTGAAGTGTTCAGGAAAGGAATTGCAACTGAATTGATTTTTGCACTTGGTCTAGCAGCAGCAGAAATGTACCATTCGTTTATACCCAAAGATGAGTTAAATCTTACGATAAATCGGTTGACCCTTTTTGGTTCGTAAGGTGTCGGCATTTTCATTAATAAATCGGCCATATTGTGTGTTTGTTAGTTTTTGTTAGTTATTTACTTTCTAATAAATATATCCAAAAGGAAAATAATTTTATTTTGAATTAATTATCTCAAAAAGGTTGTTTATATCAATTATTTTTCGTAGTTTTTTACAGGCCCCAGTATCTAGTTCCAGTTTAATACTCTACTTTAATAAATAATATATCATTAATAAATACTAGTATATCTAGTTCTAGTATTCTGGATAAAGTATAATTATTTTTTTATTATACAAAACGTTCCACGTGGAGCATTAAAAAAGGGTACCATTTCTGATACCCTTCTTCTTTTTATATCTCCTTTTAGATTAGATATTTTCAAATGAAGCTCCTGTTGGTGTAATTACGAACTCTACATCAATAAATTCAAGAGAACGAGTTGGTTTGATATAAATCTTACCTCTCATTGTGTTTGCATCAATGTCTTCAGGATCGTTAGAAACTGTTACACGGAAGTCATACAAACCTCTTTCTTTTTTAATTGCATCCAAGATAGGGTTTACCAATCTTAAGAACTCATTTCTTACTTGATCGTCGTTTTGTTCAAACAATAATCTTACAGAAACGGCAGAAATTAACTTTCTTGCTCTTAATAACAATCTTCTTACGTTGATTCTATCTAAAGCTGATTCTCTAACTTGTAACGTTTTGTTACCCCATATAATGGTACCTGTGTCTGAGAATGTTGCGATTGGGTTAATTCTATTTTTATATAATACGTCTCTATCGTCCAAAGTCAATTTTTTAGTTGCTTTAATGGCATTTACCAAACCTCTACTGTAACCCGCGACTGCGAACCAAGGATAAGATACATTGTCAGTTAATGCAATGTTTTTTAATACCTCACCTGTTGGTGGGATATATAATTGAGTCACATTATCTGTGTCTCTTACTTGAATCCAAGGCCAATATGTCGCTGAGTAGTTAGAATCAATTGATGCAGCATCTAAAGCGGCAACAATTTCATCCGTAGCGGTTGTACCTGTGATATTAGGTGAGTTCATAACATATAACGAATCCGCTCTATCTGTTTCAATCATGTCAATCGCTTGATTAACTAAAGAACTATGATCTTGGAAGTTAATACCTGGTGTTGCAAATACGTTAATATCTACAGCTTCAGGGTTTTCGTATGTTTTAATACCATCTAAATAAGCATAGTAGTCTGAATTACCTACATTTGAACTGAATACACCACCATTTACTGTGTGACCTGACTTATAAATCGTTTTACCAAAGATATAAGCATCTGTATTAGTTCTTGTTCTTCTATAGATATCCCAACCATCTCTACCACCATAAACCGCAAATGTGAACTTACGATAATTGATATTTGTTAATTTGTTAGTATCAGGACTTGTTTGACCTTCTAAATCGTAAGATGTTGTTTGGAAAATTTGTCTACTATTTGAGTCAACAATTGTTGAAGCGTTTGTTGATAAGTGGAAACCAAATGTTTCGGTTGACCCACTTGCACCTTTATATTTTAACAAATCTTGGTCAAACCCAACCGTACTGGATAAACCTAAAATTACTTTTCTTATCTTATCTCCACCTTCAATATTTGGAGCACCTGATACGTCATATGTTTCAACGTCACCTGCGTCGTTATATTTTGTTTTATATAGAATGTTACCAAAAGTATCATTATTTGCACCAAATGATTCGTTATTTGCAAAACCTTTGAAACCAGCAGGTATTGCATCCACAGGAGCATCGGTTGCCATAGTTAACATAATTCTTTTTGAAACTAAAGTATACTCACCATCAGATGTACCAACCTTCTTAGCCACATAACCTGGCATATCAGGATTCATTGAACATCTTGAGTATTTCTCTAAAACAACTTGATTATCGTCAGTATCGTTGAAATCACGAACCACTAAATCAAATTCCATTGTTTCTAAGTTAATATTTTGAATATTAATTTTAACTTGGAAGTTTGCCGCTTCACCGTCAGAAATTGTAATAACTTGGAATAAATCAGCAACTCCACCACCGCGAACTTCAGATACAACCATTGGAGAAATTGTAGTATCCCAAGTATCTAAGAAATTGTTTCCTTCCAACTCATAAGAAACCACTGTAGAAATACCTCTAACTAATCCTCTTTGATAAGCTGCCATTAAATAATTAGGATAAACCTCATGTACGTAAACAGGATAGTTACCATGATCTTTATCAAATGGTTCACTTCCTAATACTTTAGAAATATATTTTGAAGATGTTGTGTCAAATGTACATGTAAATTCTTTCGCTCCATCAGTATAACCTGTTACATTAATTGTAAATTCACCTAATGGATTAGTATCTAATGTTTGACCTGAAACTTCAGTTAAAGTGAAACTTGTATTACCTGTTACTTCATGAATTAAAGTTTGTCCGCTATAAATACCTCTTGGTCTGATAGCTGCAACAACCACATCGTGGTTATCTACATCTAAACGTGCATCCCAATCAAATTGTGAAATACTCCACTTATCTGTTGAGTTTGTAAATTCAAATACATATGAATAAATACCGTTAACTCCTGTACCTGTAATTGGGGTAACTAAACCGTCTGATTGGTGATGCATTGTGTTCCACCACTCTTTAGTGTTATAATTATTTTCATAAACATTATTAGTTAATGGGGATACTAATTCAGTACCATTTGGTGTTGTTTCACCTGAAGGAAATAAACCAATTATAAAATATTCATTCGTTGATCCATTAGTTGAACCTGTATAACCACCGTATTCAGACTTTAAATAACTTACAATATCAGTTCCAAGATGTGATGTAACCCCTGACAAATGTTTTAAAATCTTAGTTAAATCACTACCTGTTTGTGTTGTAGTAATACCTGTTGTAGTAATTGTTACTCCAGTTACATCTGCAGTTAATACTGCCGGTTGGTTTTCAAAAATAATACCTCCTACGGTTTTGATACCGAAAGTTTTATATGGTTTATAACCTGTAAGACCTAATACTCTTGTTACGAATAATTGGTTTGATTCTTGCAAATATGATTTTGCAACGTATCCTAATTCATATTTTGGGTTACCGTCACCATCTTTTTCAGGTGAAGTTGATCCAAAGTACAATTTGAAATCGTCAAAATTTGAAATTAAAATCGGTTCAAAAGCGGGACCTTTTAAAGTCTCACCTACTAAACCTAATGTTGTAACACCTACACTCTGTGCTACAAATGTTAAATCGAGCTCGGATGTATAGACACCTGGAGACACGAAAACTCTGTTATTACTTGCCATTGATTTTTGTTTGGTTAATTAATTTTATTACTTATCTAATAAATATCTTTGTTTTTATCAAAGATTTCCCAACTTTTCTTAAAAAGATAGTTATTTATCTTTAATTATCTTTTATATGGAAAACAAACAAAAAAATGTTAAAATAAGTGAAAAACACCACGAAATGTTAAAGAATCACTGTGATAAAAATGGACTTAAGATTTATAAGGTCCTTGAAAAATTTGTAGAAGAATACTGTAAACCTAAAAAGAAAGATATCTACGGGGACGATTAGTATAAATAAACGAAGTCAATTTTAGATCCGTTAACGGGTGCACTTGTAAGTGTCACTTCGTCAACATCTGTTAATTGATATCCTTCATCACTAAATTCAATCAGACCGTTAGTTGTAATATTAATAATAGAATTTATTTTATGACTTAAAGTAAAAGATAAATCATTTCCGTTAAATGTAAAACTTTCACGTCCCACTTGTAATTCATTACCAAATTGATCGGACATCGTATCACCATTACCCTTATAATAACTTACAGTTACCACATCACCTAATAATGGAGTCCCAACCAAATCAAAAATAATATTAGATGTTCCACCTAAATGTCTGTAATGAACGTCTTTTATTTGTACAATACCATTTATTGCCACATTAAATAAAATATTAATACTTTCCCCAACGGTAAATGTTGTTTGATTTTCACCAGCCACAATTGTGGATATAACCACATCTATTGTTTTACTAATATAAGTTCTTTTAAAAGTTGCACCACCTAAAGATTCATTTACAATAAATGATCTTGTAATTGCTGGTTTAACCTCAAACTCATCACTATCAATTAGGAACCCTAACATAGTACATTTATAGTTTTGCATATAAAATCTACGACCGTCCATTGTTTCCATTGGAGTGTTATCTTCAATTGTATCTAAAATAATTGGAATATAATGACCTTTAACCGTTGTATATGATTGTCTTGACGAGAAATGTTGAAGGATAATCTTATTAAACTTATTTAAATCTCTGAATTTATTACAAACAATTATAACTTCATATGATATATCACATGGAATTGGTTGTGGTATTTTGTAGATATCGGCTCCCACTTGATTACCATCCCAAGTTGGAACGGTTGCATAATGAAATTGATGTCTATCAGGTATTGTTCTTTGTATTGATGGATTTGTTCCGAATTGTACGTCGGGTTTTCTAATAATTGCAATGAAAGGTAGTTTTACGTTTCCGTCACCATCTGAAAACTCCCAATTAGCACTAAACTCACCCCATCTTTGAATTGTTAATATTTTTTCAATTACGGGAATCTGTACTCCGTCGGAAACTACTTTAAAAGTTTCTTTAATGTAATCCAACATACCTTTATCTAAATCATCGTGTAAAATAGAATCAGGAAGAAACGAATCTGACTTAGTTATTCTATCCAATAACTCTTGTCTTCTTTTTCCTATGTTTTCACCTTGATAAGTTTCCTTATCTCCGTAAACATTGATCATGTTTTTTCTTTTAGGTATTCCCATATTAAACTCCTCTAAATTCTCCTTCTTGTGTTGGAGCACAAACTATACTTCTATAATGTGGTTTGTACCCAAACATTTTATGTTTATTATCCGATGTAATTCTACCGTCATTTGTAACGGTATAATATCTCAATTTTTCTTCTGAATCTGCATAACCAATATAATCACCGTATCTAATATCAACCCCCAATTCATTAAGATGTGTGATGTAAACCGATAATATCATATTACCCGGTTCGTTATACCTTAATAATCCCTTAGTATAAGTTGAATTTTTTGGTTCTTCAATTTTAACCAATGCGTTAAACTCAACCGGAGGGAAAAACTTAATCTCATCCATGCCCGCCTCGGCGTATACGTCGTCATTGTCGGTCTTTTGTCTATCAACACGATATAAGACCAATTTCATATTCAAATCCCCGTGTAGATACTCCTGACCCATCTGAATATTAATATCAAAGTCATCTTGGGAGAAGAATTTACCTAAACGAGTAATCGGTAGTTTATTGTTCATATCCTAATAAATAGTTTAATCTTCCATTCTATTTAGTTATATTATATATAATAGATGGAAAAGAAAATACCCGAGGTTGAAGCTAGAGAAATATTGAACGAATATGTGGGGTCCAATAATGTTTTATTGGAATACAAACGCAAATTTGTGGAAGTTAAAAACTTTAAATTAACTCGTCCTCAATCTGAATATGTCCTAAAATATAAAGATACCGATCCAAAAGTTGCTCGTAAACATATCAATATTGTTTCTACATTTGGTGAGAAATTAATGGAAGAGATGTTATTACCGTTACCCCCTGAAAAAGTATGGTGTGAAAAATTATTATGTGAATCGGATAAAGCATATCATATTTGGGGTAAAGTTATTGATAGTCAACAAAACCATGCGATGTGGTTACCCAAGTCAGCAATTGTTCAAGAAGAGAAAAAGTTAAATCGTGTTATTGATTATAGTCCATATGACGTTCGTCCACCTATGGAACACCAAAAGGTTGCTATTGAGAAGTTATTGGCAAATAATAAGTTTATATTAGCTGACGATATGGGTCTTGGAAAAACAACCGCCGCAGTTATTGCATCTATGGAAAGTGGTGCAAAGAAAGTTTTAATTGTTTGTCCCGCATCTCTTAAAATAAATTGGGATAGAGAGATTAAAAATTATACAGATAGAAAAGTTTTAATAGTGGAAGGTCGTAAGTGGGGTTCTACTTTTGATTACTATATTATCAATTACGATATATTAAAGAATTACCATACCACAGAAAAAAGTGAAGATAGTGATGATTATAAATTATTGGTAAATGAAAAGTTTGATTTGGCAATTGTGGATGAAGCACACTATGTTAGTAATAGTACCGCCAATAGAACTCGTTTATTAAATGATGTATTGGAAACCATACCACGAGTTTGGTTATTAACGGGAACACCGATGACATCAAGACCAATAAATTATTTTAACTTATTAAAGATTGTTGATTCACCTTTAACATTAAATTGGCAATCATACGTTCGTCGTTATTGTAAAGGATATCAATTCACAGTTGGTAATAGAAAAGTGTGGAACACAAGTGGGGCAAGTAATTTAGACGAATTACGTGAACGTACTAAGTCATATGTTCTTCGTAGAATGAAAACTGACATTTTAGATTTACCTGAAAAGATAGTTACTCCTGTGTTTGTGGAATTAAGTAGTAAAATGTATGATGAGGAGTTAGAGGAGTTCACAAGAATTAGTAATGACAATAAAGATAAAGAAACATTAAGTGTAACTTTAAATCGTTTAATGAAAATTAGACAACTTATCGCTTACGAAAAAATTCCATATACTTGTGAGATTATAGATAAATGTTTAGACCAAGGAAAGAAAGTAATTGTATTCACCAACTTTACAATGTCATTAGATATGTTACATGAGAAATACAAAAAGAACTCTGTAATATTAAATGGTAGTATGTCTAAAGAAAAAAAACAAGAGAGTGTTGATAGATTTCAAAATGAAGATAAAATAAAGATTTTTATTTCTAATATTATTGCAGGTGGTGTTGGTATTACTTTAACTGCTGGTGAAGTTGTGGTTATGAATGATTTATCATTTGTGCCGGCTCATCATAGTCAAGCGGAAGATAGAGCGTATCGTTACGGTCAAAAAAATAGTGTATTAGTTTATTATCCCGTGTTTGAGAATACGGTTGAGAAAATTATATATAATATATTACAAAAGAAAAAGAACGTTATTGACCAAGTAATGGGTGACGGAGAATACTCCGAATCGTTCAGTAAAGACCTACTTAAAAGTCTCTTTTAATTCTTTAATTTTATCAGTTAATAACTGATCTAACTCCTTATCTTCAATATCGGGAATATTAACTACGATGGTTTTAGGGTCTAAAGTATAGTCAATAAAGTTAGTTTCCCCCTCTTTTTGTAAGTGGAACACAAAATCGTTAATCCCACAGATACTGAATAATTCGTTTAGTTTCTCGTTCATAATAGAAATATAAGATATTTATAAGAATAAATCAAATTATGTCTCAAATTATTTCACAAGCGGAAAAGGATAAATTATATACACAGGTATTTCACCTATTAGGTATGCCAGTTCGTGGTATTGAACTTACTGAAGAACAAATGGATACCTTCATGGAATTAGCTTTATCTGAATACGAACAATACGTTAGTGATTGGTTGATTGAATCTCAATGGTCGGCACTTGCTGGATTAGATTTAGATACACAATCATTATCAAGAGCATTTACAACAAGAAGTTTAGATTACGAAACACAATATACTCACTCATACTCTAAAATTGTAGGTTTACAATCTGGTGGCGATTGGGAATTAAAAAAGGATTTTTTTACACTTACAGGAGGGACTCAAGTTTATGAAATACCTGCTGGTCGTGAAATAAATGAATTATTATGGTTCACTCGTGCTGAACTAAGTGACTCATTTGTTGATCCGTTTATGGCTGGATTTGGTGGTCTTGGTGGGTTAGGTTTTGGTGGTGCCGGTGGATTTGCTCAAATGGGTAATACCGGATCTTATTTTATGACTCCCGCATTTGACTTATTATTAAGAATGCAAGATAGAAGTATTAAGAATAGACTAATTGGTGGTGATTTAACATATAGAATAACTGCGGGTCCTGAAGGTAAAAAATTAGTTCATTTATATAATGTACCGGGTGGTAAATTTGATTTTGGTTCAATAAAACAAAAAAATTATAATGTTTGGTATTGGTACTACGATACTATGGATAGAGACAGTTGTCTTAAAAATAATAAAGATGTAATTAAATTACCATCTGATGTTGACACCGAAACATTAATGTGGGAATCGTTAAATAAACCAGCCCAAAACTGGGTTAGAAAATATTTGATTGCTTATGCTAAAGAAGGTTTAGGTCGTATTTGGGGTAAATTCTCAGGCGATCTACAAGTTCCTGATAGTCAGGTTAAATTAGATTATTCATCGTTAATTACGGAAGGTAAAGACGAAAAATCTAAATTGGTTGAAGAACTTATGGCTAGATTAGAAAGACTCCGCCCCGATAAAATCCTTGAGAGGAAAGGTAACGAAGCTGAGAATCTTAATAAGGCACTTAAATTTAGAGCGATGCCTTCATCTATTATTGTTATCTAAATTTCTATTGCGTGAAACGCATAATCGTGATTGTTATTTTCGATTATTTCTTCTTCATTTGATTTAGTGCTTTCAGCTTGAAGTGTGACAACTTTTCTATTATGTTCTACCCAATATTGGTCAGCGAGTTCTAAACTATTTTCTACATACATAAAGTAAGGATCACGACCAACTCTATTCCAAAATATTACTTCACTATCAGACAAAGTCATAACCTCATCTAACTTATCTTGACCTTCTTCTTTTAATGGAAAACCATTCACAAGATCACATTGTGCTTTTGTAAAGTATTGTCTATCTTTTGGATCTTCAATTAATATATCTTCTCTAATTGATGGATTGAATACAACTAATAAAGGTTCAACACGTTTATTAAAATTATTAAGATAACGAGGAACATTATAATCACCTTTTAAATCAGGGTTATTTAATATTTCTTTCTCATCAATCATATAACAATTCACTTCAATGTAATCATTTGGCATTGGATAACCATTCTTCGCCGTGAATTCTTCTTGTTGTTTCTTTGTTGGTTTAACAATCTTCTGAACGTCTCCAGATGATTTCTTTGTACCGTTATTTACATAATAAATTGTATCTCCTAAACCTGCCGGGTAATCACTATTCATAATTAATTCCATATGTGCTTGACGAGACATTAATGAACCAGCCTTAGTAGTTTTCATAACATACTTTTTATATTCATTAATACTTTGTTTAACACGAGCTTTGTTTGCAATTTTTGATAATGGAATTTCTTTTTCATAAATCTTCGTTACATAATCATAATATAATTCTACAAACGAATGACCATCACCATTTAACAAATACTTTAATCCTTCATCTAAGAACTCAACAATATATGTTTGTAATTTTTTAGATTTAATTGTATTACCCGTTAATTTAATTTTCTCTTTTCCTTTCTTTATTATTTTAATAATATAGTTTTTACGAGAAACATTAATACAAGCTGGAGCAACATAGTCAATATCCAATCCCATCTCACCTCTCATAAAAATATCATTGAACTCTGCGGTATGTGCTTCAATACCTATGTATTCTTTTCCTTCTGTAACTAATTCATTTAATCCTTTACCAACATATACAGCATCTTTAGCACTCTCAGGTGTTTCAAAGTTCACACCATCCGTATCCATTACAAGAGGTTTATAACCCTTCTTCATGTAGAACATAATCATCATACGTAAACACTGACGACCAATACAGGTAATGGTTTCACCCGAATTCATTTCTCCCCAAGGGAATACATGTGGTGCAGATAATGAACCAAAATATGCGTTGATAAAAATCTTAATTGGTAATTGTTTACGATCATATACCTCCGACATTGCGGGATCACTATTCTTTAATTCACCAGCCAAGTTTTTATATTTAATACGAATGTTTCTGAAATATTTTAACATTGATTTCTGTACTCCCATAACATCACAATCAGGAAACACATCATATACTAATTGAATAGATGGATAGAGTGATGAATAGTCAAACTTAACAATGTTCTTTGCATAACCCACATTTAATAAACGAGATAACCCTCCTGTGAAAGCACGTTTCTCATCCTTTGCCGGTATTGCTAAATTGTGTTCATATGACCATGCTAACATTATAATTTTCCACAGTGTTGCAGTTCCCATTGTTGCAATTCTTTCATATGTGGTAGGAACCAATTTAGAAAGTAAAAATGTTGATTGAGAGAAACTATCATCTACAATCATAGTTTCATACAAGTCATCATCTAGATATTGCTCAACAATTTTTCTTCCTGTCCATATCTCAAACTTACCCGGATATTTTTGCGTTAAATTTTCTGTACCAGGCTCACCAATTTGTTTATATCCACCTGTCTTTGGATTAACATAATAACTTTCATTATCAAGATATATTTTTGAAATCTTCGCACCATCAACATACACACGATTTTCTTTTTCTTTTTCCAAATACTTTGTAATGTATTTCAAACCCCAAGATTTAATTTCGGAATTGATTGCCTGTGCACGTCTTACTGAATGTGCGATATCAATAATATTAAATCCCCAAATAACGTGTTGCGTATATGGCTCAACTTCATTTGCAAGTTTTAACATTCCTTCCTTTTCCTTCATTCCTTGCGTTGTAAAAATCTGTGTTAGACCATCAACATCAACACCAAGTTTTTGTGCGCGTTTTAATATAAACGGAAAGTCAAAGAACGCCGAGTTATAACCTGCAACAATTGTTGGTTTTAAATCTTTTATATATTGGAAAAATCTTTCGATACATTTCTTTTCTCCGTCTTCACCGAATGCTGGAATTGTTTCTTGTAAACCACGATTATCTTTAACCCCAATCAAAATGATATTACACGTTTCGGGATCAAGACCGGTGGTTTCAATATCAAATACAAAACGATGAACCCCACCGTAATCTTCAATACCCTTAAATAATCTTTTTCTTTTTTGTATTAGATATTGTTCTACTGGGTTTAAAATTGTAAATAAATGTCTACATTTTTCATCCCAAGGATTTAATCCACCTAATCTAAAAAACGATACTAAATCTGTGTATGATTTGATACTTCTCACAATATGAGTCATACCATTTTCTAAACGTTCGTTTCCATGAGTTTCTAATTTTTCAATTAAGATACCGAACTCACCCATACGTTTTTTCTGCATCGCCTTTGAATCTCCATAGAAATTCATACCTGTCAAATCACCTACCCATAAAAACGGAGTAAAAGTGTCGGGTTTTACTATTTTCCCTTGTTCAGGGTCTTGAATAATTTTAAAGATTGTATTTGTGGGATAATCATATTCAACTCCGACGATATGCATTTCATCGTCGCCACCATTGAGGAAGCCTTCAATAACTTCCTGAGAGATAACCTCTTTCATGTTTTAATTTTTTTTAATGTGACGTATTAGCTTGTGGAAAACCACAGTTTGCCTTGTTTACATTAATAATTATAACAAAAAAAAGTGATAATAAAAAATTACAGACCGTATTTCGATTTCTCAGCGTCAAAATTTTGAGTAATTTCCGATTGTGATAAAACTCTATTATAAAGACGAATTACACCTAATTTTCCTTGAAATGCACTTCCATTTGAAAATTTTGTAGTTTCTGACGCTCCGAAATTTAAATACCAACCTGGTGATGGTGTAATCCAACTAATTGAAGTATCTGATGATTTAACCTTATTCAAATATGCATATGCAAGATTAGAACCATTATACACTCTTACAAGTTGATACCAATTGTTGAGTGAAACAGTTCCTCCGCCAACTCGGGTAACGCCTGCACTACTCCACAACATAGCGTTTGTTAAATAAACTGGGCCAATACTATAAACTTCTAATCCCGTAGAATGATAACCTGTATTAGTTGGACCAGAACCGGTATCACTGAATACAGCTCCAGCGGCACTTGCATTAAACCATATTTCTAAAGTATGTTGCCAACCTGAATATAAACCCGCTAAATTTCCTGTTTGTATGTTTTGTGTTCCAGTAAATGTAAACCAATTACCACTATCTGTTGGACTACCTGAAATTGAAGCATTGACCGCACTTGGTGATAAATCATAAAGTGTGGTACCGCTACCTGGATATGACAAGGAATTTGAAGGATCATAATATAATTCTAAACCAGATGATATGGGGTTTATTATTGTAGGTGTACTTGTGGCTGTTGGTGTCGGTGTTGGTGTACTAGTTTCCGGTATCGGTGTGTTTGTTATCGTTGGTGTTGGAGTTGGTGTACTCGTAACTGTTGGTGTTGGAGTTGGTGTACTCGTAACTGTTGGTGTTGGAGTTGGTGTACTCGTAACTGTTGGTGTTGGAGTTGGTGTGTCAGTTGGTTGAGGTGTAATATTTGATAAATCCGATAATAAAATTTCTTCTGTTTGTACCCATAAATCAGTTCTACCTGTTGACCATGCTAAAACTTCTGATATTGTTGTACCCGTTGCACCAAAAGATTTAAGAAAGAAAATACACTGTTCATCATTATGTGCAACATGTATGGACGGACCTTGAACTTCCTTGTGTATATAAATTGTATAACCACCTGCTGGTGGAATTATACCTTTATAAAAACCTTTCAAATTTGTTGGACCATAATCATCACCACCACTAACTCCTACACTAAATGTTGTGTTCTTTGTGATTGCATTTTGCAATGTAGAACCTGACTTTATATAATTTGAATTTATTGGTGCCATTAATTAATATTAATAAATAATTTTTCTTTAACGGGTAATATAAGAATATTTCCATTATCAAATGTAATGGTTACCTTTCCCTCATATCTTCCCACTTGTGATGTGTGCTCGGTTGTAAATCTATGTGTAATATAGTATTCGTCGGTTGTATAATTATATTTCTTTGTTCTATTCGTCAAAAGACATTCGGACCCTAATATTAAAGGCTCTTCGGTGGTTGCGTTATACATATCAAACGTAATTGTACAACCACTTGCTAACATATCGTTGAATGATGACTTATCGTTTTTACCGTCGTCAATCATTCTCATTTTTAATATTGGGTCAGTTGCCCCTTGTCTTATGTGAAATTCCATATGTTATAAATACTAACTAAATGATAATGATATTGCATCGGCAAATACATATGAATTATTCGATTCTTTAGTTTGATCACACTTAGAAGTATCAATCATAAAGAATGAACCCCCACCAATAGTTTGAATCATAAATGAGCCGGATGTTGTGCTTGTATATGTTGCCGTATCTCCATTTTGTGAAATTGTTATTGTACCGGTTCCTCCTGTATACTGACTAAATTGAGATGTATAATCCGTTCCTGAACTATCCTTCGTATTGAAATGGAGATAAGATACCCCATCAATTGCGTTTGGATTAAATGTTTCAACAATCGGTGATTGTGTTGTGAATATAGCATTACCATTAGATGTTGGTGCCATTGCATTTATGTTACCCTCATCACTATAAAAATACCAAGAACCTTGACCTGAACTTCCACTTGTTGGTGTCGGTGTCGGAGTACTTGTTGGTGGCACCTCCGTTGCCGTTGGTGTAGGAGTTGGTGTGTCTGTAGGTGCCGGTGTTGGAGTTGGGGTGCTTGTTGGAGCACTTGTTGGAGTTGGTGTTGGAGTTGCAGCACCTATAACTGAGAAATCATAATATACCGATTGATTAAATGTAAACGCTGTTACAGGTGAACTCTGTGATAAATGAAGTTTAGTGGCGTCAAATTGGAAAAAGGATGAACCATCATATGATATAGTTCCGGTTATACCTGAATATATTGCACTATTTCCATCTTGACATACTACCATTGTAAATGTATTACCCGTAAGATTACCAAAATATGTTAATTGATCAGTTCCGTCACTATCATATCTACTAATAAAGAATGGATTTCCAATTGCTAATTTGTTAACCTCGTTAGATGCTCCGATTGGTAAACCATTATACATCCAAAGAGTATTTCCCGATACGGGTGATACATTTTGATCTGTTAAATTATATCTTATACCACTACATGAAGCTGAAGTTGGTGTTGGTGTTGGTGGTACCTCCGTTGCCGTTGGTGTAGGTGTAGGTGTTGGAGTACTCGTAGGTGTTACCGTTGGTGTACTGGTTACAGTTGGTGTAGGAGTTGGTGTATCAGTTGGTTGAGGTGTTGGTGTACTGGTTACAGTTGGTGTAGGAGTTGGTGTATCTGTAGGTACTGGTGTTGGTGTAGATGTAGATGTAGGTGTAGGTGTAGGTGTTGCAGTAGGAATACCTAATGTCGGTGTTGGAGTTGGTGTTGGTAAATTATTATCGTATGATGTAAAATGACCGTTAGTGATCAACCAAGTTTGTGCATCGTTTATATTTGTAAATAAAGGTAAACCATCTGTTATTGGTAAAACATTTAATAAATCTAATAAAGATTGATCTGTTAAACTTGTTGATCTCCAAAACGATATACTTGCATCCACCTCAACAGGTGTTGGTTGGTCTCCTGCCGGAACCTCGTGTGCAATGACATAACCTAATTCTTCGTCTGGTCCCATCCACCATTTAACCCCACCTGGATTTTGTGAATAATCTTGTTCGGTTACACCTATTGCGATGTTTCCTATTTGTATTGTTCCATCTATGGTGGAACCTGTGTTGTATGCGAAGGGTCTTGTTGTTGCCATTATGTTATATAAATACTTTTATTTTTTTGTCTATTTTAATTTTTTAATATAATCTTTCTATTGAGGTAAAGTTATTGTTAAAGGAAGCACCTACCATAAATGTAATTCGATATACCCTACTATTTGTGGTATCGTTTAATATATAAGTTGAATGATTACCTTGAGAAAACCCCCATCCATTCAATGCATTAGACGCGGTTGTTGTATATGTGGTATTAGTAATAGTAGTACCACCAATAGTGTTATTTGCATAAGTTGCACTTACATCCGCAATAAATGAGGTCGATACTGCACCAATACTTAAACCAACTAAACTACCACCGGCACCATTTCGTGTTGGACCAGCCTTAAGATTGTCCATTTGAACAAATGAACCGGTATTCAGTAATCCACTTGTTTTCCACATTAAATCACCCCCAACACCTGTAGGTGCTTTACTTAAATCAATACTAACACCTCTACTATTTCCACCATTTTCAAATATTCTTAATTTATCACCATAAACATCTAAAGCAACATAACTACCTGTTAAAGTGTTACCCGATATTGGATATGCTAAATCAATCTCACCACCCTCAACACCACCCTGAGCACTAACAACCACACTTCCACTAAATGTTGAATTGCCACCAACGTTTAAATTACCTGTTGATGTTGTACCTGTTACTGTTGTTAAAACTGATGTACCTGAAGAACCTGAAGTTCCTGATGAACCTGACGAACCTGATGAACCTGATGTACCACTAGTTCCTGATGTTCCATTATTAACCGTAACCGTTGGGTTTATTTGTGTAATTTTTGCATATGTTCCTTGACCTAACATAATAGTTCCACTACCAACTCCACTAATAATTCTTACCTTTACCGTTTGATTGGTGATAGGTGTGTATATTAGTTTAGATATACCACCATAATTTGCATTTGGAGCCGATACTTGTGATCCCCAAGTAGTCGGTATTACACTACCCACACTAGTACCCGAGGTGTCCAGTGCTCCATTAGTAGTTGCATCTACCCAAGTAAACAAAATATAATTGTTGTTGGCCGCCATATTAGTGTAAGTTATTTGTGACTCAAACTCATATGTCTTGCCTGCAGTTAATGTAAACACACCTGTTGATGTGTTATATGTAATACCTGAGTTAGTTACAATATTGGTGTTGAATACAATATCTTGTGGTGTTGCAGCATTAGATACATTTTGGCCTGTAGTTATCCTACCAACTTGGATATAATCAGGATTTACTGTTGTTGTTGCCACTCCTGATGGACTTGTACCCGATGAACCTGATGTCCCTGATGTGCCGGTCGTTCCTGAAGAACCACTAGTTCCTGAAGAACCATTACTACCACTCGTCCCTGATGAACCACTTGTTCCTGATGTACCTGATGAACCCGATGTTCCTGAAGAACCTGAAGAACCACTAGTTCCTGAAGTACCTGAAGAACCCGATGTTCCTGAAGAACCACTCGTACCACTACTTCCTGAAGTTCCGGATGAACCTGAAGTTCCTGATGAACCTGATGACCCACTTGTTCCTGAAGAACCTGTATTACCACTAGTTCCTGAACTACCATTACTACCTGATGTTCCGTTTGTTCCAACACCACTTGTACCTGATGTTCCGTTTGTTCCAACACCACTTGTACCTGATGTACCACTCTCACCTTTCGGTCCTTGAATTTGTCCCATATCAACCCAACCAGCTCCATTTGCTGAAGGTGAAGATGGATTATATATCCATAAATGACTAGTATCTTGAGTAATGTATGTGTCTAAATTATTTGGTGTTAATCCCGTTAAACCACTGTATGATGGATACACACCAAGAACCGTTAAAGTTTCTCCTGCGGGACCTTGTAATCCCGATGTACCCGAACTACCATTAGAACCCGATGTGCCAGAAGACCCGTTTAATCCTGATGTTCCACTTGTTCCTGAGCTACCATTAGAACCCGATGTACCTGAGGAACCACTAGTTCCATTTACACCTGACGTTCCGCTAGTTCCTGAAGAACCTGCAACCGCCAAATTGGCAACTGTTATTTTTTTGGTTTCACCACCGCTTACTATCGGTAAAACATCACTTGAATTTGGTGATGTAACTTCATTTAATTGTGATATTTTTTGATCCGCCATTATAATATGATTTTTGAATTATTTTCTTGTAATAAATTAAATCCATCTTCCATCAATAACACATCATATAACGGTGCATTTGTTGGAGTTGGACTTGGTGTGTTTGTTATTGTAGGGGTTGGGGTAATTGATGGCGTCGGTGTAGGTGTCCCTGTTGGTGGGAGTGTTTGGTTTTTTGGGACTAAAATGAACTTACCGTTTATCTGCCAAGACATACCTTAAATATTTTGTTTTAGATGAATTGACCGTTATATGTTGATAAATTATATTGTAATCTTGAAACTAATTGTTGATCAAAACATTGTTGGGATTGTAACGTAACCGTTGTACCTGTGGAAGCAACTCCATATATTCCAGTATAACCTTCATTTACAAACATGAAAACCTCTTGAACCAATGATATTGTTCCACCTTTATATAACATCACATCCATAATAACAGGGTTATTCCCAAGGTCACCATACCACATTGCACTCATTTCAATTGTAAGTGATGTTTCAGATGGATATTGATTTTTAAATTCAATTAAATTGACAAATACAGATTCAAATCCTTGACCCGTATTATCACCACTCCAAGTTAATATTGGTGTTCCTCCGTTATCGGGAAACAATTCAGACCTACACCAACCAAGGTATGTTTGTGCACTACTTTGACCTATATTAGGACTACTAATTCTTGTTCTTGTATCTAAATCTGCACCATCTGTAAATGCATATGAAACGATTATATAGTCAGCATCAAATGTAAATCCACTTGGTAGAGGTGTTATAAATGGATATGGTGTTGGTGTTATAAACGGTGTAGGTGTCGGCGTTGGTGTACCTGTAATTGTGGGTGTTGGGGTACTTGTCGGCGCACCTGTAGGTGTGGGAGTTGGTGTAGATGTAGGAACAGGTGTAGGTGAAGGTGTTACAGTTGGTGTTGCAGTTGGAGGAACGTAAGCTCTTACATCATCTACACAAGGTGCATTACATATTTCAAAAGTATAACCAGTTAATGTTCTAAAGTTATGTTTAACGTGAATAAAATCTAACGGTTCTTCATAATATAATGCTGATTTAATATTAAACTCACATGTTTTTGATGTATTACCAAAATATGTGTAGTTATAACCGCCACCCCAAGATTGTATTAAAGTTTGTTCGTCTCTATATGATGGTATAATTTCTTCCCAATTAGTTTCGGTATAAATTAAATTACCATTTAAATAAAACTTTAAATCACCCAATCTCATATTTCTTTGTTCCGCCCATTTTTTATTTAATTCTTCAACATACTCAGTTGTAATTGTACCACCCGTAACCCAATCTTCTATTGTATTGGTAATTGTGTATCCTGTTGTGATTTGTGTTGACGTCATTGCGGTCACACCTGTTAATGGTTTAATAAATTCTACCGCATGTGGACCCCTAATTAAATTGTTAAATCCGCCCACATTATCCAAATCACAACCATTAAATTCTTTGTATCTATTAAAAACTATTGTTAAATTAAAATCACTTGTATCTCCTGTAACACATAAAACCGGTGTTTGACCATTTAAAAGACTATGTGTCTCAGTATAACCCGTTAAATCACAATAACCTGAATAATGATATGAAACCCATTTTACTCTACCATCATTTGTAAATTGAAATGATAAGTTATTATCCAAATAATTTGTATAAGTAGTATCACCATCAACTCCGATATAGTAAAAAATCGTACCACCAGACCAAGCTACTTCATCTCTATTAAATACAAAGTCCAACGTCCAACCCTTTTCAGTTCTTCTTCTAACCGTAAAATCACAGGTATCTCCCGTGTAACGACTATCAACCGGAACAACCCATGGTTTCTGATCATTTAAAGGTGTGGTTAAACAACTTGAGTCAATTGTGAGAGCACTATATGTGATTGAGGTAGATAAATCTAACACATCCGTATCGTAATCAACCTCATTTGTGGTTAATTGGTAGTCGTAAAGCTCCGATGAATCTAACTTCAAATCCAATTTAGATCCATAATAGTTTAAAATATTCTGTCTATTCATTATAATATAAATATCTTTCATAACATTTGATATTTATATAAAAGTCTATTTAGATGAATAATTTTATAAAACAGGTAATTGAGGAGAAATTTGCTTCAAAAGCACAACAAAGGTTCTTCTACGCTAAGGCGAATGAAAAGGGTAAACCTAAGAAAGAAAAGAAGAAATGGTCCAAATGGGCTAAAGAGTTCTCTGATAAGACAGATTATGATGAAATCCCCGATAAAGTAGAGAAAGAGGAAGAAGTGGATGAAATTGTGGATGCTGCTGGTAATTTTGCTAAAAGTAAAAAACCAACTAACTCAAGAGCTGAAATAACATCAAATTCAACAAGTGATGAGGTGGCGTTAACCGCCGCGGGTCAATCGTCAATATCACCAAAATTAGGTATGGGATTCAGAAGATATTGGGGTGAATCTGATATGAGTAAAGCATTGGGTGCTGAAGATACAATTATGGATGACGCTAACTATGAAGAAGCTAAAAAGAAGTTTATTGAGTTGGGTGTAACTGATCCAAAGGAATTGGAAAATAGATTAGGACAAATGGGGTATGATCCAAAATTACCTGACGATAAAGTAAGATTGGTAGAGAATCCTAAAAAATTCATGGAAGAATACATTGATAATCTTTTAAAACAAAAAGGAAAAGATAATGATGTTTTATCCAAGGAAGAAGAGGTTGAAGAAGTTGAAATTAATCCAATAGTTGCAAAACAAATAAAATCACTTAAAAATAGTATGAAAACTTATGGTCTTAAACCAGATCATATTTTGAAAGGACTTAAAGACGATAATGAATAAAGAATTAAAAAATAGGGACTTTGATTTACCCCAAAACATATTAGATAAGATCAACCATACGGTTACAGGTCTTAACGGTCAAAATGTGCATGGGGTGATGAGAGCAAAAAAACTATTAACTGATAAAAAAGTAACATATGGTCAACTTAAACGAATTATTCATGACATACAAGGTATGGATAAAGTTGCTGATAGAGTTAGGTATGACTTGGCTGGTGGTGACTTAATGGATTCTTGGTCTAAACAATATCTTCAGGGAGAAAGAGATTTAATTCAAAATAGAAAAGAGGGTAGAAAACAAGCCGACGATATTTCAAGTACAACAGGAGAAAGAAAAAATAGTTTCTTAAAAAAACATACAAAAAAATCAAGTTGGTTACCGTCATTTAAATTTAATTCTAACTCAGAAAAAAATTCAGTGGAGTCAATAAAATTAACTGGTTTATTTGAACAAGTTAAAAGAATAAAAAAATTAATGTTATAATATGGCAACAAAATTAGATCAAATATCAGAACAATTTAGAAAAGAATCTCTAACAAGAAATTCTTATAATGAAAAGAATTTATATAACAGTCAAAATATTAATGCTTTATCTGACGGAGATGAAAAAGGTAAAGGTCAAATAGGTGATAGTAATAAAGTTGGCTCAACCACAGATATACAAAATAGAATTTCAAGTTTAGGTAGAAATGCCTATAATGAAAATAATCAATATAGTTTAACAAACCCAAATGCATTAGCAGATGGTGATGAAAAAGGAAGAGGTCAAAAGGAAGATAATGTTGCAATAGGAACGTCTATAGATATTGCAAATAGAAATTTATTATTAAGTAAAAACACGTATAAATTAAATAATCAATATGGTGTTAATAATCCTAATGCAATTTCTAATGGCGATGAGTTTGGTAAAGGACAAAGAGGTGAAACGGGAGAAGTTGGTTCTAAAACTGACGTTTTAAAAAGAAAAGAAAATTTAGTTAAAAATAAATTTAATAAAAAGAATCTTTATAATAGTACAAATCCTGATGCAATATCTGATGGAGATGAAAACGGTAAAGGACCTAAAGATGAAAATGGAACCGTTGGTTCTAAAACTGATATTTTAAAAAGAACTGAAAACACAGGTAAAAATAGTTATAACTCTAAAAAAGAATATAATAGACACCCAACAACATAATGAGTTTTACCAATACGATCTTCAAGATACTTGAAGAACAAAATATTTTAAAGACATCTAAAACTAAACCTATAGTTGACGCAATCAAAAATAGGAATAAGATTTCTTTTTTCTATACGGGACCAAGAAAACCATTAAAAGATAGTGTAAAACCAGGTAAAAGAATTGATGCTGAGGCGGTTGCTTTAGGATTAAGTAAAAGAGGTAATTTAGTTATTCGTGCGTATGTTCAACCACCGTCAGTTTCTAAAAAAGGATTTGATAAAACGGGATGGAGAACATTTATGGTTGGTAGAATGAGTGATTTAAGAATTAGTGATGATAAATTTGATCAAAAAAGACCTGACTATAAAGAGGGTGATGATAGATCAATGAGTGTTACTTATGTGACAACAGATTGGACTAATAAACCTGATGTTAAAAAACCAAGGATTATTAAACCAAAACCCGCAGTTCCTTCGGCAACTGCAACAACGGAACCAACTCCGAATGTTGAGCCGACAACAACGACTACACCCGAGGAACCAAAAACAACAGAACTACCACAACCAAAAACTCAAACTAAACCTGAGAAAGTTGTGTCAAAACCTGAACCAACACAAACGGAACCTGAAACAACACAAGCAAAAACACAAGAATTACCCCAACCAAAACAAACAGAAAAACCTGTTGCAAATCCTGAAGAGGATGAGGAAAATAAAAATTTACAAGAAAGTATTAAAAATATTAAGCGTTTAATGTTTTCTTAAAATAGTTTATTATAATATAAAATATTTATTAACATGTCACAACAAGGATCAATATCATCTAACGATTTAATGAAAAAGTTAGTACAAGCAAAAAAAGTAATGAATAAAGTTGACGGTGGAAATTATGAAAGAGGTCATGTTAATAGTGAAGTGTTAAGATCTGATCCTTCAGAATTAATGGAAATGCAAACACCTCAACAACCTAATACAAGACCAGTAGGTGGTAATATGAATATTGATAAAATTCAAAATTCAAAATTACCTGATGCAATTAAAAAAGCAATGATGGAAAACCCAATTCAACAAATTTCTTTAAATGATACTTTAGATATGGATTTTGTTAAAGGTGCAAAACGTTTAATGGAACAAGAAGGTGTTGCAACAAGACCTTCCGCACAATCAAAACAAACTATCGTTAATAACAATATTGACATGAACGCAATTGCAGTTCTTATTGAAAATACAGTTCGTAAAGTAATGGATGAAAAATTAAATCAAATTCTTACCGCATCTACAACATCATCTATTAATGAAAATTTAGTATTGAAGGTGGGAGACTCTATTTTCAAGGGTAAAATTACAGGAGTAAATAAAGCCAAGTAATTTTGTTTTTCCAATTTTTTTAGTTATATTTTAGACATATAAGTTAATTTAAATGTCAAAAATTAGAATTTTAGCGATTCCATCCGATAAGCATGGTGTAGGTAAGTTTAGAATGATGGATCCATTTGTATTCATTTCAGATAAACATTCAGAGGATATTCACGTGGATATTTCGTATAATGCGGAAGATAGAGATGATTATTTTTTAAACTACGATATTGTAGTTTTCCATACTTTTATCCATCAAACAAATCACGAACATAACATTAAAAGAATTAATTGGTTAAAATCCAAAGGTATTATCACTGTAATGGACATTGATGATTTATGGTTTGTTGATCAGAGACATCCAATGTATATGGCAATTAAAATGAATAAAGTTGGTGAGATGAAAATTGACATGTTAAAGACTGTTGATTATGTTAGCACCACAACTTCAATATTTGCTCAAACAATTAAAGACAAATTAAAAGTTAGTAATGTTGTTGTTTTTCCAAATGCGGTAAATGAAGACGAACCTCAATTTCAAAATAAATCAATTAAATCAGATAAAGTTAGATTCGGTTGGTTAGGTGGGTCATCACATTTACACGATTTAGAATTAATGTCTAATGGAATTTCTTCCACATATAATTTATTTAAAGATAAAGTACAATTTGTTTTATGTGGGTTTGATACAAGAGGCACCGTTACTGTGATTGATCAAGAAGGTAAACAACAACAAAGACCTATACAACCAACAGAAACAGTATGGTATAAATATGAAGGATTTTTCACTGACAATTTTAAAGTGTTAAGTCCCGAATATAAAAATTATTTAGGTACATTTACAGATGGAAATTACAATGACACAAATGAACCATATAGAAGAAGATGGACTAAAGATATTAATAGTTATGCAACAAACTACAATACCTTTGATGTGTCATTAGCACCTTTAGTTGACTCAGTATTCAATGCCAATAAATCACAATTAAAAGTAATTGAAGCCGGTTTTTTTAAGAAGGCTATCATCGCAAGTGATGTTGACCCTTTCACAATTGATTTAATTTCGGCGGTTGATGAAGGTAAGTTTAACGACAAAGGAAACGCACTATTAGTAGGTTCTAAAAAGAACCATAAAGATTGGGCAAAACATATGAAACGTTTAGTTGAAAATCCTAATATGATTGAAGACTTAGGTAATCGTTTATATGAAACAGTTAAAGACACATACTCATTAAAGAAAGTATGTAAAGATAGAGTAGAATTTTTTAAATCAATAATTAAATAGAAACAACATGTATTATCAAGTTACAATCGGTTATGAAACCGAACAAATGGACAGAGAAGGAAACCCTCGTGTTAAAAAAGTAAAATACGTAATTCAAGCTGAATCGGTAGAAGAAGCAACAATTGTTGCAGCAAGATATCGTGAAGGTGACATTAGAGGTAGCGAAAGTTTAAGTGTCGCTAAATTTCCAATTGAGTGTGTGATTGACGAAAAGAACACACCCGAGTATTACAAAAGTAAATAACAATTAAACACCAACTGATATGGAATTCTATAGTCGTGAAATACAAATTATGCGTCAATCGCAAAGTAAAATGGCTTTAGAGTATGTTACATCAGTTGGTGTCTCTGTTACTCTTGAGGAGTTGGTAAGAATTACCGATTTATTTGTGGAGATATGTTTACGTCCACAAGATGATAACCTTAAACAAAGAATTAAGGCGTTAGATAAATGGTTAGAAGAAAAGAAAAACAAATAATATGGAAAAAGAAGATGTAGAAAATTATCTTAAACAATTAGAAAATTTTGAAAAAACAATAGGTTCGGATGATGAAGAAATTGATTTAAATTTTGTTACCGAATTAAATGATTTATTAAATAAATTACAAGAAGATTTTTCAACTCCTCCTGTTGACGGACAAAATATTATTAACACTCAACCAACCACAAACAGTGGTGTTTTAATTAAAGTAAAAAAATTAGATTTAAATGCCGTAATACCATCGTATTCAAAAGTTGGTGATGCTGGTATGGATTTAACCATTACAAAAGAAATTGAAAATACATCATTTAGTGTATCTTATGGTTTTGGTATCGCAATGGAAATTCCTAAAGGTTATGTTGGGTTAGTTTTCCCAAGATCATCAGTTCGTAATCAAGATTTAATATTATCAAATTGTGTTGGTGTAATTGATAGTGGATATAGAGGAGAATTACAGGCAACATTTAAGAAAACTCAAGGTTTGGATTCAATTAAATATAAAGTGGGTGAAAGAGGTGCACAGATTATCATATTACCTTATCCTACCATATATATGACGGAGGTTCCTGAGTTATCAGATACTGAAAGAGGTAGTGGTGGATTTGGATCTACAGGAAAATGATGATATTTATTAACAATAAACGGAACCCTTAAAACTATTCACTTTGGCGTATAAAACAAGAACCAAAACATCTCACCAACCATCACCCGTATTAGTAGAAGAAAAGAAGATATCACATAAGGATAAGATTAGACAAATCATTAAACGTCCTAAAGAAAAGTTCCTAACCAAAAACCAAGAAACCTATTGGAATATTCTTGGAGAAAATCAAATTACATTATGTTTTGGTCCCGCAGGTGTAGGTAAGTCCTACATAGCGATGAAACGTGCGGTAGACCTATTATACGACGATTCTAACAAGTATGAGAAAATTATTATAGTAAGACCCGCAGTTGAAGCTGAAGAGAAATTAGGGTCACTTCCAGGGGGTTTAGAGGAGAAATTAGATCCGTACATCTATCCATCATATTATCTTTTAAATAAGATTATTGGTAAAGAGGCTCGTGAGGAGTTAAAAGACCAAGGTTATATTGAAGTTGCTGCACTTGCATATATGAGAGGTTGGAATGTGGATAATACTATCCTTGTTTTTGAAGAAGCTCAAAATGCGACACCGTCACAGATTAAGTTATTATTAACTCGTATCGGTTTTAATTCTAAATTCTTTATTTCTGGTGATCTTGAACAATCAGATAAATTCAGAGATAAAACAAAATCTGGTTTATATGATGCTAAAATGAGATTAGAAGATGTAAAGGGAATTGGTATTTTTGAATTTGGAATGCAAGATATTGTAAGAAACCCAATCATCGGTGAAATATTGAATAGATACGATTAGTATTTACTTATAATTCAATTCGTTGTATATTTTTACAATGGAAATATATATTAGTATTGATGGTGTTTTAAGAAATACAATTCAAAAGTTTGATTATCATTATAATGAATCATATTTTAATAGTGATATTACAATTGAAGGAGAAGAAAACACATTTGAATATGCCGTTACTGAACCTATTCAAAATGATAATCTTTTAAATTCATACAAATTTCAATCACAAGAAGAGTTTGAAAACTTTTTATTTATTGAATATCCAATTGAAATATTTGGTCACGCCGGATTAAGTTATTCAACTACATTTACCGATTTACACAAAATTTTATTTGATAACCCCGAACATAATTTTACATTAGTTGGGTTGGATGAGTTAGGTAAAGCAAAACCTGCAACATTATTTTTTTTATCTAAAAATGGATATCTTGGTAATAATATTAAATTTATTAAAACAAAAGATATTGAAGATAATTGGAAACAATGTGATGTGTGGATCACTGACAATAAAAAGATTATTGACCTAATTCCTGAGAACAAAACTGGAATTAAATTCAATACCACTTATAATCAATTCTTTACTTATGGTAAAGAAATATCTAAATTAATAGAAATAAACGAACCATGGTTGAAATCTTTGGAAAAAACTACTACATTGACCTTGATGGAATCACAGAGAAATGTAGAACAGGAGGAACAATCCCAGACGAAGACGGAACTGAAGTAACTGAAGTAAACATATTCAAATACGAAATTATAAAAATGTGTTTGGATAGGGTTTTAGGTGAAATTGATGAAGTTGACGAAGGGCTTGGAAAATTTGCACAAGAAGGGACATCAGTATCTTTCAGAATAGCATTTAACACATTAATAAAAAATCAAATTTTAATAGAAGACGAAGATGAGTAAAGAAAACATAGAAAAACTTGAATCAGCCTTAGGAAGGTTAGAAACAAAAGAAAACGTTATATATTTTTTAACGTATGATACTAAAAATAATGCTAGAGCGGCAATTAAACATATCTATGATATGGCTTTAACGTTAAAAGAAAACGGACACACTCCAAAAATTTTAACAGAAGATAAATCATATATTAGACCTGAATGGTTAGGTGAAAAATATGACGTTTTAGAACTTGTATCAATCAAAGAAGATAAAGTTAATATTCAAATTGATGACGTTATTGTTGTTCCTGAATATTATTCAAATGTACTACAACAATTAGCAAACGTAAGATGTACTAAAGTTATGTTGATACAACAAAAAGAATATATTTTTGAAACATTACCAGTCGGTAGTCGTTGGAGTGATTATGGTTTTGATAGAGTTATTACAACAACAGAAGAATCAAAAAAATATATTCAAGAGGTTTTCCCTGAAGTATTAGTTCATATAACCCCTCCAATTATTGGAGATAATTTTAAACCTACCGAAGGTATCGTAAAACCTTACATTGCAATTAGTTGTAGAGATAGAGTTAAACATAGAAAATTTATTTCCGAATTTTATTTAAAATATCCACATTTACGTTGGATCACTTTTAAAGATATGGTACAAATGACATATGAGGAATTTTCAGAAGGACTAAAAGATTGTATGGTTTCATTATGGGTGGATGACGAATCAACATTTGGTACATTCCCATTAGAATCAATGAAATCGGGCGTTCCTGTTATTGGTAAAATACCAAGTACAGAACCTGGTTGGTTAAATGAAAATGGTATGTGGACTTATGATGAAAATAAATTAGTTGACATTTTAGGAACATTTGTTTTAGCTTGGTTAGACGGAGTTGAATTAACTGACGAAGTTAAACAAAAAATGAAAGATACTTTATTACCATATGAAACTGAAATAACTAAAAATAATATCTTATCAATTTTCAATTCATTTACAAATAAGAGAGTTGAGACATTTACAAAGGCATTAGAAAATCTAAAAAAAGAACAAGAATAATATGAAAAATATAACAGTAATTTTACCTGTACATAGAATTGAAGACAGTTATCGTGTAATGTTAGATAACGCAATTAAATCCGTAGAACAATTTCACGAAGATGTTAAATTAATGATTGTTTGTCCTTCTTCGGTTAAAACTGAATTAACAAATATTTCAGAGGTATTAGATATTAACATAGTTACTAATAATTCTAAAACGGATTTTTGTTCCCAAGTTAACTTGGGTATTGAAAAATGTGATACTGAATGGTTTAGTATTTTGGAAATTGATGACGAATATAAATCAATCTGGTTGAAATCTACAAACGAATATGTTAAAACATACACGGATGTTGATGTATTTTTACCTGTGGTTAAAGATATAAACACTGATGGTAATTTTGTAAGTTTTACAAATGAATCAACATGGGCCTATGGATTTACAGAAAAACAAGGTGTTTTAGATAATGAAGTATTATTAGATTTTCAAAACTATCAAATTAGTGGAGGACTTTATAGAACACAAGTTATTAAAGATAATGGTTCATTAAAAGAAAATATTAAATTAACATTTGGATATGAGTTTTTATTAAGATTAACACATAACAATATTAAGGTTATGACCGTACCAAGAGTAGGATATCAACACTTAAATTTTAGAGAGGATTCGTTATTTTGGTCATACAAAAATGATGATACTAATAAGGTTAGTGAAGATGAAGCTAAGTTTTGGTTGGAGACGGCAAAGAAAGAGTTTTTCTTTAAAAATAAACGAGATGTAAATTATGAAATATCTTAATGCCAAGACCAAGAACCCAAAAAATATATTTTGGGGAGGATCAAGAGAAGGCGGTAGTCAATTACTTAGAAAGTACTGATGAAGCAGAAAAAAATAAGATATTCAACGAATATTTACGTGAACCCCTAATTATAATGGTTGAATCAATTATTCGCCGTTATAAACTTTATAGAAAAGACATGGAATTTGAAGAGATTCATACAGACACAATGTCTTTTCTTATAACAAAGATCAACAAGTTTGATCATACCAAGAATACCAAAGCATATTCTTATTTTGGAACTATCTGTAAAAACTACCTTATGGGAGCAATACAGAAAGATACAAAGGAACAAAATAGACAAGTATCATATGATGATATTTCTTCGGATTTTGAAGATAGTAAAGATTTATCATATGTGATTGACGAATTCGTAATTGATTATAGTTCAGTAATTACTAAACTTACAATTGATTTAGAAAATTTTATAGAAAAAGAAAAAAACCTATCCGATAACGAGAGAAAGTTAGGTTACGCATTACTTGAAATCTTCAGTAATTTTGATAAGATATTTCAGGTTGGTGATGGTAACAAATTCAATAAGAACCTCATTTTACTCTCTTTACGAGAAATGACATCCTTATCAACAAAAGAGATTAGAGTCTCCCTAAAACGTTATAAGAAACTATATGACGGTATTTTGGGTGGGTTTTTAGAATAAATCTATTTATTGATATGAGAACACAAAGAAACAATATTACATTAGATGTTGATTCGGCGTTAGCCTTAATGCAGGAGATCTACAACGATGTCGTTGAGAATAGAAATACCGCCTCAACCATTTTGAGAAAAATGATGAGTTTTATGAAGGACGCAGAAGACATGAGTACAATTGGACCTGTTATTAAAGAACAACAGAAGATCTTAAATGATTGTACAGAAAAGAAAATTTCATTAGTTAAATTACAAAGTGTTTTACTTAAACAAACCACCGGTGGATCTGGAAGTGGTGGGGGTTCTATGGGTAAATTGACTTTATCTGACGAAGATCGTGAGATTTTGGATAGATTGGTTAATGACGGAAACGATAATAAATCAAGTAACTATTCATTATAATGTTTGAAAAGATAAAAACCACGATTGATATTATTCAAAAAACTGTGGATCAAGATAAACACATTGATCTTGATATAAGTCCTGAGGATGCCCTTAAAAAGTTTTCACCCAATCTTCCCAATTTAAATACTAAATTAGAACAACTTAAGTCTAAATTAGGAAACAAAAAACCAAAAACTAAAAATAAAAAAAACATATTTGAAGAAGTTGTTTCAGTTGTTAATAAATTTTTAGAGGCGGGTAGAACCGTTAATGATCCCGATAGATTTCAATCAACTCAAAGACTTAGACAACATGTATTAGATTCAGTTGATGTTACAAAAAATTCAGCTAAACAAATCCTAATGGATTGTGTTAAAAACGCATTTTTTGCAAATGATGGTATTTGTGGTGCTAATCAAGTTATGGGTGGAACACAAGAGATGGATGAAGTTTTTATTTATCCAAAAGAAATTGATTTTTTAGGGATGTTTAAAGTTCCTCCAGAAAGTGATTATGGTAAAATAATGTATGAGAACCCTAAAAAAAGAAATGGACTTAAGGCTCAAATAAATTATGGACTTTATCAAACATTTATAAGTGCCGGTACAACAACACCAAACGGATTACAGTTTCAATATGACACACCAAGCAATAAAACATTATTTAACTTAAATTGGCAAGCTGAACATCAAAGATTTTTTATTACAGGTTTAACTCAACCCACAAATATTGGTGGAGTTATTAGTTATGGTAATGTTAATGTCGGCGATTTTTTTAACGACTATTATTCAAATATGGAGATGCCAGATTTGAACGAAATACTTAAAAAGGCGATGTTAATGACATTAAAAGCTTGTAATGCATCTGCCGATAAAAATGGGGTTAGTGTCGGTGGTTCATTTAGTGGTATGGAAAATCCATTAGATTTTGCACCATCTTTAGATGATGCAATTAATAGTCTTGAGAGAATGTTAAATAAAATATTTGCATTTTGTAATGATGGAAGATTAACAGGACAAACCCCAACTAATTTGTTTCATGATGAAGAAGAAAACGATGAGTTTTACTTTGATTTTGACGATGTTGAAGGAATTGATTTAGATGATGAAGACGCTAGAAGAAGAAAAGTGTTAAAATTTAAAGATTGTGGTAACTACGAAGTTCCTTATAACACTGTACATATTGAAGATTTTATTTATTTAGAAGACAAACAAGATACCAGAAAACGTATAGACGGTGCATTAAATAAGGCGGCATCCGACGCATACGAACAATCTGACTTTTCAATTGATTTACCAAGTTTTCAAATTTCAATTAATTTATCATTTATTTTTAATATCCCTAAGGCGTTAATTATGAGTATTATATCTCCTAAAATGTTTTTACCATTTGTTATAATTTATAAACAATTTGTTGCATCAGCTAAAAACTTAGTTATGGATGCAAAGGAGTTAATGAAAAAATTAAAAAAGATTTTTACGTGTGTAATAAAGGAGTTATTTTGGAAATTTATTAGAGAATTTTGGAAAAGAGTCAAAGTGGATCTTAAAAATTTCTTAATGAAGATTATTAGAAAAATATTAAAAGATAAATTAAAAAGGTATTATCTTGTTATTGCCGCATTAATTGCATTATTAAAACAAATACTTGAAAATGGATTAGATAGTTGTGAGGCTATTATTGCAGCAATTGGTGCGGCAATTAATGGTGCGTTAACCGCTGCGGGTGGTTTAGATATACCTAATCCACTTTTATTATTAGCCGGTAAATTACCTGGATTCAGTGCGGTTAAAACAACCATGGATATAACAGAAAAAATGCAAAACATGGGAATCCCGACGGGGGATATAAACGGAGAACCAAATTACCACGTACTCTCAGCATCCGCACAAGTACAAGGATTTGCTGATAATTTAGCGGTAACACCATTTAAAAGTATAAATGGACCGGTAGGGACACCATCATATGCATTAATGAAAAATTAAAATATGGAAAGTCAAAAATTAATAGAAATAGCAAACGATGTACAAAATAAATCTAATAAAGATTTAGTCATTGTTGCAGATGAATTATTGGAAGAATTTGAAAAAACAAAAGAATTAATTATTGATTTAACACGTCATTTAGATGGTGTTGAAAGTTTATATAATAAAGTTAATAAGGAATTAGAAAAAAGATATACAGGGAAATGAAAATAATAGATATTGGTAAATGTATTGATAATGTTGATCCATTAGGTATTGGTAGAATACGAATTATTCGTTATAATGAGGTTCCAGGACAAAAGGAAAAAGCAATTGACTATGAACCGTGGAGTGATAGGGATTTATTTTTAGCTAATCCATTTTTACCTAGTAACCTAAACTACATACCTGAAATTAATCAGTCGGTTAAAATTATTAACTATGACACTGATAAAGATACGGTAAATACTGAGTATATTGCCGGACCATTTACCACAATGTATGATTATAACGGTCAAACATTTTCACAACAAGTTGCGAATACAACTTACGGAACCAGTGTTTTACATAAACCAAATATTAGAAATAATGTCAGTAAAACTTACATAAATAAAAAATCTGAAAATACCTTTGCCGAAGAAAAAGATTTTGCAATTTATGGTAAAAACAATTCAGATGTTCTTTTCACTGAAAACGGATTACAACTTAGAGGTGGTAAACTTTTATCAAAAGAGGCGGCTAGTCCGTCAAACAGAGAAATTTTATTGGATTACCCAATAATGGCTAGAAAATCATCAAGAATATACCTCAAAAAATTTCCTAAAAAAATGACTCTTGAGGAGGTGGTGGTAAAAAATAATGTTTCTGACAATAAAGATCTTAAATACATTATTGAATATGATGTAGATAAATTAAAAGATTTATCTGATGAATCTCCGGCCAAAATAGATCTATATGTTTATAAGGTAATTACACCATATGGTGATGAATTTAAAACTAATTATTTTACAGAACATTCCGTTGCGACAGAATCTTTAGTTAAGTTAGTTAATCCTGAAGGTGATGGTGTAACACCAACATATACTGTTACCGCATCCTCAATTAACGACATCTATAGAGAAATTAGAGATAAAATATTTTTAATACATGATAAAGATCTCACCGAACTAAATCAACAATATGAAGGTGGAGAAGTTCATCCATTTTATTTTAGACCAAGTAAATCATTTAAAACAAAAATTTTAGATACGACGGAAGCTACAAATAGGCAATTAATTTTAAATAATATTAATGTTTTAAGAATTGGACCGTCAAGTGGGTTAATATGGTCAAAAACTAAAGCAAAATTAGAAATTAAGGAAGTTGAATCTATTGAAGAGAGAATTAATATTGACCCTAATTCACCAGAACAAACATTTGGTACGGTTATGGCGGATAAAATATATTTTTTATCCACTGATTTAGGTACTAACGAATCCAATGACCCAATACCATTTTTTGACTTAAACGGGTACGATTTATCACAACAAGATTATATTAAAAATATTGACCCAAAGACCTTCTCAACTGTGAGGGGTGAAAACCTTTTAAGATTGTTGAGTAAAATGATTGAGGTAATTTTTACTCATAGACATAACCCTTTAATGCCTATCTCTGGACAATATGACTATTCTGAGGGAAATCAATTAAAAGAACTTTTTAAGACTATTGAAAATGACATATTAAATAAATCAATTAGAATCAATTAATTTGATATTTATTAATAAAAAAGATGTCATATATACGTTCCTATTTTGAGAAGAACAACACAATTATAAAGAATTCTCAGGTTAATACGGCTAAAAACCCAACAACCGAGATCTATTATGGTGGTGGTTTTTCTAAATTTATATTTAAGGTAGATTTTACTGAATTAATTAATAAGTTCACGACAGGTGACTTATCGGTCGCCAACCTTAGTAAGATTACACATACATTACATTTAACCAATTGTATTTTTGGGGACGAAGGATTTAAAGGTCAATTAAGATCAACAGGTAGAGATAGAGCAACATCATTTGACTTAATTTTATTTAGAATAACTGAGTTTTGGGATGAAGGAGTTGGATTTGATTATGTTAATGTTAATGCAGATGCATTAAATGGTTTTAAAGTATTTGATCAAAGACCTTCAAATTGGTATGATAGAACCACATTAGACAGTTGGGCAACCTCAGGTATATATGCGGAAAATCCAACAATTATTCAAACTATACATTTTGATAACGGTAATGAAGACATTAATGTTGATATAACTTCACACATTAATTCAATGTTACTATTTGGAACTTTAAATCAACATCAAGGATTTGGTTTGGCGTTTTCAGTTCCATTTCAAGATTTGACCCCTATGACAGAACAATCTGTTTCATTTTTTACAAAATATACACAAACTTTCTTTGAACCTTATGTTGAGACATTTGTTGATGATAGAATTGATGATAATAGACAAAATTTTGCGGCGGGTGTGTTTAATAACCTTTATTTATATGTCACTAAAGGTACCAATTTTTACGATTTAGATACTACGCCAAGGGTTGATATATTAGATTCAAATGGAACGATTATTACAGGTTTAGGTGGTATACAATTAGTGTCCCAAGTTAAAAAAGGAGTGTATAAAGTAACATTAGGAATTGACGGTAATTTATGTGATGGAAAACGTTTTTTCTACGATCGTTGGACTGATCTTTCAATTGATGGTGTTGAACTTGCGAATATAAGTCAAAAATTTGTACCAAAACCATTTACGACACAATATACAATTGGTGAAAATCAAACCGAATTACAACGTTATAAAATACAATATTTTGGTATTAAACAAGGTGAAAAAATTAAACGCGGAGACATTAGAAAAGTGGTTGTTACGATAAAATCTTTAGATGTTCCTAAATCGGTATTATTTGATGAGGTTTATTATAGATTATATATTAAAGAGGGTAGTGTAGACGTAAACGTTCATGATTGGACTTTATTGGATAAAACCAATGAAAACTCATTCTATTTGGATACCAACAATTACATCCCGAGAGAATATCATTTAGAGATTAAAGCGAAGACACATACTGAGGAAATTTATCACAACGAATCAATAAAATTTGAAATATTATCTGAAAAGTAAAACTATTTATAATTTATGAAAGTTATTAAATTAAAAGAAAACGATCTTAGAAAATATATAGCTAAGATTATAAAGGAAAATCAATCAACTGAAAACTACATGTTTTTCAGTAATTTACAACAAATACATAGACAATGTGAAATGTTGATGAAAATGGATCCACAAGAGTTAGATCAAATTATTAAAAACGGTCACGATTGGGCTGATGATCACGTGTCTGAGGCTAAGAACAATATGGATCAAGTTTTTGATTTCTTTATGAATGAAACTAAAAGTAAAGATAAACAAGATGTAACCGCAGATATGGATCAGTTTAGTATGAACGAAGAAGGACAATTAGACGAAAAATGTTGGGATGGTTACAAACAAGTTGGTAGTAAGAAGAAGAACGGTAAAAAAGTTCCAAACTGTGTACCTGTAAGTGAAGCAAGTAGTCCTGCACAACAAGCTGCAATTGCTATCAATATGAAGAAAAAGGGTGTTGAACCTAAAAATGAATCATATGGTGAAATAGACGAAAGTAAGAATTGTCCAACAGATCCTGCGAAATGGGCCGCGTCTAAGGCTAAAGCTAAAGCTAAATTTGATGTCTACCCTTCAGCCTATGCAAATGGATTTGCGGCAAAAGATTATAAATCAAAAGGTGGTGGATGGAAAAAATGTAAATAGATGAATTTACAAGAGAACATACAAAGGATTAAACAAATGATGATTTCTGAGGAGATGGTACAATCTGATGCTTGGAAATCTTTAAAAAAGACGTTAGATGTTCTTAAAAAGAAGAAAAAAGTTTTACTATTAAGTTGTTCTAATAGACATAATTGGGACGAAAATGATATTGATATACCAAAATCTAAAATGATTGCAATGTACCTTAATGAAGAATTAGGTGATAAGTCAACATTAATAGATGTACCTGAACTTAAGATATTTCCTTGTGAAGGTAACGTATCAAGAAAAGACGGAGATTCATGTGGAGTATTAAAATCCAAACTTGAAGACAAGGATAAAAATCCTTCGGGTCATCACAGATGTTGGGCGAGTATCAACAACAAATCAGATGAACTTTGGAAAATATCCAAAGAACTATTTGAATCAGATGCAGTTATATTCTTTAGTTCAATAAGGTGGGGGCAAACAAATATGTATTATCAAAATCTAATTGAAAGACTTAATTGGATTGAAAATAGACATACAACACAAAATGAATCAAACATAGTAAAGGATATTGAATCTGGATACATTTGTACGGGACATAATTGGAATGGAAGTAATGTTGTTGATCTACAAAAACAAGTTCATTCATTTTATGGATTTAAACCTAACGATGACATATATTGGAATTGGCAATACACTAAAGATATTAATGATGAAAGTCAAAAGTCTTATAAAGACTCATATAAAAAGTTTATTAAAGACACTAAATTATAATATGAGAATAATAATAACCGAAGACCAAAAAAATAAAATTATGAATAGTAATGATTGGGTGGAAACAAACGGTAAATTAATTAAAACATTTTATTTTAAAGATTATAAAGAGGTTATGACATTTACAAATCAGGTGATGAAAATTGCTGACAAACAAAATCATCACCCCGATATGACGGTTCATTACGATAATGTAAAGTTATCTATTACAGACCACGATAAAGGTAAGGTATCTGATAAGTGTCATAAATTTGTTAATGAGGTTAATAAAATTAAATAATATGAAAATTATTGTTTCAAAAGAAGATAGAGAATATATTGAAGAATCTATTAAATATGGTGAAGTTTTAAAAGAAGATTTAAGAAGATGGTTCAAAGAAAAATGGGTTGATGTTAGTAAAAAGGTAGATGGTAAACATCCCCCGTGTGGTAGAAAAGACGCCGACGGTAAATCATACCCTAAATGTCGTCCATCTAAAAAAGTATCTAAGGAAACACCAAAGGTAGCTTCCTCATATGATAAAAAAGAAAAGAAGGCAATGACTTCACAAAAAAGAAGAGCCGAAAAGAAAGACCCAAAGGTAGGTAAGGGTAATAAACCAACAATGACTAAATTTGATGAAAACATGGAAAAAAGAACAATAATTCAAATATCGGAAGATCAATTTGAAAGACTATTTGAATATAATGAACAAACTCCCGTATTGATATATGAAGATGAGTTTGGTTCAATACAAAATACTAAATTTGAATACGACTTAGGTCTTTTAAATGAGGCCGAATATCAAGGACGTAAAGTACAACTTGGTAAAATCATGCAAGGTGATATAAAGAAATTCAAAGTATACGTTAAAAACGACAAAGGTAAAGTCGTTAAAGTTAATTTCGGGTTTGGTGGTAATTCCGCCAAAGGTAAGGTTATGAAAATTAAAAAGAATAACCCTGAAAGACGCAAATCATTCAGAGCACGTATGAATTGTGATAATCCAGGTCCTCGTTGGAAACCTCGTTATTGGGCTTGTAGAACTTGGTAATTACATTAATTTTTGATTAGATATAAAGTATACTCTATCGGACGCATAGAGACCTTTATAGGACGCCTCTTTCTTTTCCACTAACTTACCCATTTGTATTAAATGAGGACCATTTTTAAGGTCTATACCCACCAATAAACGACCTTCATACTTTTCGTATGTAGTTTCACGCACATATTTTCCCTCATCGTCCATTTTGAGGTATTCAATCATTACTTCTTTCTTATTTTTACACGTAATCCCCCTCTCATCTATGAGTTTGGTTAAAACGTCTAATCGTAGGTTTTCGTATTCCATAACACAAATATACAATTTTATTTGGAATATACCAAAAATAAAAAACCCCCGATTTCTCGAGGGTTTTTTTGATATTCCTATTAAGATTATCTTAATGTATCTAAACCAAACACTTGGATACCTTGAACATCGATGATACCAAAGTAACGGTTGTTCACCATTTTCTTTGCGTAACGAGTCATGATACCTTTGATCGGAGTCATGTTAAATGGATTGTACATTGTAGGAGTTAATTGTAATGGCACATATGGTGCGTATACATAACCTGCATCTAACAATGATTTTCCTTTATGACCAATCAAGATTTTGTTAGCTGGGAAGTAAGGGTCACGATACACTTGGTAACGTCCACCTACAGTACCGATTTTCTCGATACCCATGTTATACTGATCTTGTTCTGGTTCTGCGTTAGAAACGTGGAAATACTCTAAATCATCGAATACTGCAGAAACTTCTGAAGAAACAACGATCCAGTTAGCACCACCTCTTAACGTAGTTTTGTGGATTTGAGCAGAAATTTGGTTGATTTTTGTAACCAAAGTTTGGTTCCAATCTTTCTGAGTGTAACCTTGTAAAGTTGCACCTGCAGTTCCACCGTATTTCCAACCATTGTAATCCCATTTAGCTTTCCATGCTGCACCTTTACGTAAGTCACGTAAGATTTCACGGTCAACCTCAGCAGCGATTTGCTCTGATAATAAAGCTGTCAATTCTGCCTCAGCATCGATGTTGTGGAATGCACTAACGTCTTGAGCTAATTCAGGAGACCAGCTTGCTCTTAATTTTCTTTCAGTTACAGAAACTGTTACAGATTCTAAATCAAAAGAAACTTCACCAATTTGCTCTTCGAATTCTAAAGTATCATACTTACGGTAAGATGCATTGAATTCTTGATCATCTAATGTTGAACCTGTAACAACGTAATCAACAAAACCTGCAGTTGCACTGTATTTTTGTAAATCTACTTGAACGTAAATAACATTTTCAGCATCACAAATATCATAATAATTTTGTGTTGCGTTAGTTGTTTTAGCACCATATTCAACCATACCTTTACCGTACTTTTGAGTAACGATATTGATTGGTAAAGAGGTACCTGTAGTTGCACCTAAGAAAGCTAATAAGTTAGCATCTGAAGTGAACACTTCTAATGAAGCTAAGAATTCTTCAGAATCCATTTCATTACCATCTGGTCCTTTTAATTTACCCGCACCTGCTGATGTGAAACCAGTTAAAGCTAAGATAATATTTGATTTTGTTGTGCCAGTTGCAATTGCAGTACCACTAACAGTAGCTACACCGTTAGAGAAAGTTGCGAAACCCGCAACCGCTAATGTTTCAACAGAAAAAGAACCTTTTGAATAATCAAAAAGACCTTGATCTAAATCATCACTACCTTCGTAGAAACGATCGTAAAGACTTCTCTTTCCAGCTGGGTAACCTGCTGCTGCACTGTTATTATCAGTTGCAGAACCGTTTACACCAACATATGGACTATAGTGACCATTTCCGTCTCTTTCTTGAATTTTAGGTACGAAGAAGAATAATTTACCGATTGGTAAGTTCATTGCTTGTACAGAAACGATATCGTTTGCCAATAATTTAGAGAACACACGACGAATGATAGGGAAAACTACAGTCTCGAAAGAACCAGACGCATCAGCTACTGCCGCTTCGTTGATTAAATAAGACGCTTGGTTTTCATATAATTGCGCGATGTTATCTTTTTGGTGACCGTCAAGACCTTCTAAAAAGCCTAATTCGTCCCATTTTTTGATGGTATCTTCCTTGATAACTCTAAGGTGTTTTAAACCGATGTTACCAACCATACCTGATTCTAATAATGCTCCCATTTTGAATTGTATTTTGTTTTTGTTTTATTTTATTTTTCTCATCATTTCTTTGATTCTACTGAATTGAGGATTTTCATAAGCTTTTGACTCAGATAATACTTCTGTAGAAGAAGATGTTGATGGAGTGTTAGAGATTTTTTTCGCAACTGATTCGGTAACCGTAGTTTTTGAACCTAATTCAGTTTTGATTGTTGAGAATAAAGACTTAGCTTCATTCATAGTAGAAACTGTATCAAATCTCTTTAATATGTTCAATTTCTCTTGTTTAGTAGTTGAATGTTCAGTAAACAAACGTGTAGCGTAAGCTAAGTTTGCATTGAATACCGCAACTTCATTTAGTTTATCCTTGAATAACACTAATGCCTTTTTATATTCAGCGTTTTGTTTTTTCAATGTTTCAACTTCTTCGTTGATAGATGAACCCGCTTTGTACATTTTTTTGCTTGGTAAACCAGCTCTTTTCATACCATTCTTGTTTCCATGAGGGTTTGATTTTGTACGTGCAGCTTCAGTAGCTTCAACTTTTTTAGGTTCTTCAACCTCATCTTCCTCGTCTAACTCAATTTCATAGATTGTTTCTTCATCTGTGTCAGCTTCAACATCGGTGTCTACATCTGTATCCATATCTGTGTCAGCATCAACGTCAGTGTCTACATCTGTATCCATTTCTGTATCAACATCAGAATCAACATCAGAATCAACATCAGTTCCCATGTCCATACCAGTGTCAAGATCAGAATCTTCACTATCTAATTTGATAATGTATTCATTTTCTCCGTCACCGAATTCTACATTGTTACCGTCTTTTTTAACTACAATACCATCTTCTGGTTTCATAGCCTTGAATACTTTAAGAACTTCATCGTCTGAAGCACCTGTCATATCCATAACGTCTTCATCATCCATTGAACCTTCGTCCCCCATAGATTCCATATCTGTACCCATATCGGTACCCATATCATCCATGTCAACGTCAGCGTCAACATCCGAATCAACGTCATCTGTTGAGTCTAAGTTATCGAGGTCTGTATCTGTATCAACATCTGCATCAACGTCTTCTTCAGACTCATCGTCTGTTTCTTCGTCGTCAGCTGTTACATCTTGTTCTGCCTCTTCTTCAGGTTTAGCAACTTCTTCTTCAGTAGTTGTTTCTTCCTCTTCTTCCAATGATTCTTTAAGCAAATCTTTAAGTTCTTCCTTCATTGTTGAAGCAAGTATACCTTTTGCATTTTGCTTTACGGCCTCTTCAAGATTTTGTACTTGAAGTAACGCTTGTTCTAAAATTGATTTTTCGCTCATTGTGAAAATTAATTGTTTTTATTACCTTATAAATACTACGATTTTATAAAAAATCGAGTTTTTTAATATTACTGCCCCTATAAAGTTTATTATTTAGATAAAAATGTATCTAAATTGCCCATAAGTTTTGACATTCTACTGTCAAGTGTCGGTTTTTTAATTTCCGCCTCTTGATATTGGTCTCTTTCTGATGGGTCTTTAAAAATGTAAGCCCCTGGAGTTGATGGTGATGATACTAAATCAAAACAAACTAATTCAAAATCATCTTGTACGATGTTTTCTCCTTTAACTTGTTTAAGTGACCCTACACCGCGTGAAGAGATACCAAGAGTTGCTCCGTTCATTAATAACATTGCAGCTTGGTCTCCTTTGGTTGAAACGATACCCATCTTTTTCCATCCTGGCGATGTGAATAGTTTGATTTTACCCATAAGGATTCTACCGTCCCACCAAGTTTCTAAAATTGAATGTGATACTCGGTCTAAATCTATTAGTGAAGATGAAGGGTGATTTAATTCATTTAATGCTCCACCCTTTTTAATTAGTGATTGATATTTTTCGTTTTCTCTCTTAAGTAACATTTCAGGATATATCCTTCCGTTCTTATTTGGAGTATCAAATTTTTGTAAAACAGCGTAAAGGATTAGGTCTTCGGAGAAGTCCACACCCTTCATTTCCTGTATAATTTTTTTATTCTCTTCCGGAGATACGTGTCCTGCGTCGTATTCTATTAAAATTCCTGTTCCAAGTTCTTTGGGTCCTAATATCTTCATTTATAGATTTTATTACTATAAATACATCGATATCCCTATTATTTTTTAGATTTGTAGAAATTGAACAGGTTTTTATCCGAAAGTCCATCTTCTACCACCATAGATAGAATATCTTTTATATTATTTTTAATTTCTTTTGATTTAACGTCAAACTGTTTATCAACATATAATGTGATTTCTAAGTTCATAAAAGATCTTTTTTCTAATTTAATTCCCTTTGTTCTAATATCTAAATCAACAATAGATTGTTGTTTAAAATGAGGATCTTTAAGATTATAAATAATGTCTTTAACTTTTCGTCTTGATTTATGGATCATATGATCAAAATCATCAGTCTCATTTTCGGGTTGAACCCATGAGTTTAACTTTAAATAAATGGTTTTAAGATTCTTAAAATCTACGGTACCATAACCGATCTTTACATCATTGTAAGTCCCTAACGGGATATACTTACCTGTTTTCATTAATATTTCATATTATTATTTCTTATGGTGTTTTTAAAAAATAACTAAAATAAATGGAATAACCAAAAATAATTTCATATATTTGTTGTATATTTATTATATATGATTATTATAGACTTATCTAAAGAAAAAAGTATTGAGACAGCATTAAGAACTTATAAACAAAAAGTTCAGAAAACAAAGCAAGTTCAAAAATTAAGGGAAAGACAACAGTTTGTAAAACCTTCAGTTAAAAAAAGAACTGAAAAATTAAAAGCAGTTTATCTACAACAAAAAAGAAATGGACTTAGTTAAGTCCATTTTTTAATTCGTTTAATCTATAATAGTTATATCTTGACGGAGACATCTGAGTTACCTCATCTTTAACCGCATTTAATTTAGTAGATAAATCAGTATCATTTGATTCACTTAAAAGTGTAGATACTTGTTTAATAACCGATTCAGATAATTCATTACTTTTAGTAATTAAATCATCATAAGAAATTGATAAAATATTTTTTAACTCTTCTTTTTG
>Ga0214919_10000647_pt1 | contig 59218 bp, 57 predicted proteins | sample LL1503_MetaG_FD_177994 | JGI IMG/M metagenome (GOLD analysis project Ga0214919, IMG submission 177994) | Freshwater microbial communities from Lake Lanier, Atlanta, Georgia, United States - LL-1503 | ecosystem: Environmental > Aquatic > Freshwater > Lake | place: USA: Georgia | collected... | reverse complement strand
GCGCTGCGAAGAGAGTGGGGTCAGTTTTCGTTTCAACACCCTGGCGGATGAGGCTACTGTGTTGGCAGAAAAACCCGACGTAGTCATCATTGCCACCGGTGGGATGCCGCATACCGAGGTGCTGCAAACCGGCAATGATTTGGTAGTCTCCACCTGGGACATCCTGAGCGGCGAAGTAGCGCCTGGGAAGAACGTGCTGCTGTTTGACGACGCCGGTGACCACCCTGCCCTGCAAGCCGCCGAAGTCATTGCCAAAAGCGGCGCGCAACTGGAAATCATGACTCCGGACCGCAGCTTTGCACCCGAGGTGATGGCCATGAACCTGGTGCCCTATATGCGCAGCCTTCAAAAACTGGACGTCACCTTCACCGTTACTTTCCGGCTGCTTTCGGTGGAGCGCACGGCTGAGGGTCTGATGGCCGTGGTCGGCAGCGACTACGGCGGCGTGCGCAAAGAGCGCATGGTGGACCAGGTGATCGTCAATCACGGCACGCTACCGCTGGATGATTTGTACTTTGCGCTAAAGGCCCATTCCAGCAACCTGGGCGCTACCGACTATGCGGCGTTGACAGCGCTGCAGCCGCAAACCCTTCGGTCTAATCCGGCGGGTGCGTTTCAGCTCTTTCGCATCGGCGATGCGGTGGCAGCGCGCAATACACATGCGGCGGTGCTGGATGGTTTGCGCGTGGCGCGGGTGCTGTAGCACGTAAGGCAATAAAAGCAAAACATGGGCGCGCTGCTTAAAGACCCGGAAGGAATTTTGTAAAAAGCAGGCAAATACTCGCAGTCTGTACGGGTACTTAAGTTCAGAGGCGTGCAGCAAATTGAGAAGTTAAAACACTTGCTGCAAAACTTTGTGCAAGAGGCCATTGCGGCCGAGCAAGCCGGGCTGAAAGTAGTATCTGAAAATAGCGAAGACCGCGTCTTGCCTGATGAATTGCTGACAGCCTTCGCGCAAAAACCTGGGCTGAAAAAGGCCTTCACCGCTCTCACCTCAGGCCGCCAGCGCAGCTATTCGCTGCAGTTCGGCCATGCCCAGCAAAGCACCACCCGCACGGCGCGGAGTTCCAAATGCGTTCCGGCGATTCTGGAGGGACGAGGTTTGCAAGATGCGCCTGCCAAGTTTGCTAAGTTGCAGCACGCAAACGCCTTAGAAGGCACTGTGATTACAGGCACTTTTGCAATGCGTAATTCTAAGAACGAAGCCCCACAGCCTCCCGCGCCAGCGTCGTAATGCGAGCCCAGTCGCCCTGAGCCAGTGCATCGGCTGGGACCAACCAAGAACCGCCAACGCAAAGCACATTGGGCAGGGCTAAAAATTCCGGTGCGTTTTGCAGGCTGATGCCGCCGGTGGGGCAGAACTTCACGTCAAAGAAAGGCCCGCTCCACGCTTTCAGCATGGCACTGCCGCCCGCTTGCATGGCGGGGAAAAATTTAAGTGCGCTAAAACCATCTTCCTGCGCCGCCATGATTTCGCCGCCGGTGGCCACTCCGGGGAGCAGGGGCAGGCCCAAGTCGCGACAGACTGCGCCCAGCGCGGTGGTGTAGCCGGGGCTGACCGCAAAGCGCGCGCCCGCACTCGCTGCCGCCTGCGCATCAGCTTTGGAGCGCAAGGTGCCAGCGCCCACTACGGCTTCGGGTACAGCTTTGGCAATCGCCTCAATACAGGCCAGCGCTTGCGGCGTGCGCAGTGTCACTTCCAACATGCGGATGCCGCCTTGCACCAATGCGCGCGCCATGGGCACGGCCTGGGCTACATCGTTCAGCACAATGACCGGAATCACCGGCGCGTCTTGCATCACTTGCAATGAAGTTAAAGGGCTGTGCGTCATGTGCGTATCCTCAAAAAATTAAAGCCAGCTGCAAGCGCCCTGTTCCGCTGCAAGCGCATTGCGCCGCATGCCAGCAAACAGTTCGCGACCCATGCCGATGCCATTGGCCGCTTGCAGTGCGGCGGGCATGGTGGCGGTGGGCCTTGCATCCCATTGTGCTGCGTCCACCAGCACGTCTAAGCTGCCACTGACGGCGTCTACGCGGATGATGTCGCCGTCTTGCAACTTAGCCAGCGGGCCACCGGTTGCAGCCTCGGGCGATACATGGATGGCGGCCGGCACATTGCCCGATGCGCCACTCATGCGCCCATCGGTCACCAGGGCTACTTCAAAGCCTTTGTTTTGCAAAATTGCCAGTGGGGGCGTGAGCTTGTGCAACTCGGGCATGCCATTGGCCTGCGGGCCTTGCCAGCGCACCACGCAGACCACATTGCGGTCCAATTCGCCGGCATTGAAGGCGGCATGCAATGCTTCTTGCGATGCAAACACGCGACACGGCGCTTGCACGATGTGGCGCTCCTCAGGCACGGAAGACACCTTCATCACGCTACGCCCCAGCTTGCCTTGCAAAAGCTTTAAGCCACCGCTGGCATTGAAGGGCTCGGCCGCTGGGCGCACAACGGACAGGTCACCACTGACACCGGCTTCGCGCCAGGCTAGCGCGCCTTGGGCATCCGCCTGCGGAATGCGGGTGAATTCGCGCAGCCCGCCGGGTCGCACCGTCAGCACATCAGGGTGCAGCAAGCCGACATCCAGCAGTTCCCGGATGACATAGCCGGGACCGCCGGCGGCCTGGAATTGGTTCACATCGGCGCTGCCATTGGGGTACACGCGGGTGAGCGTGGGCACTACGTCAGATAGCTCGGAAAAATCATCCCAGTCGATGATGATGCCCGCTGCGCGGGCCACGGCAACCCAGTGGATCAAGTGGTTGGTGGAGCCACCAGTGGCTAGCAATGCGACCATGGCATTGACGATGCAACGCTCGTCCACCACGCGGCCAATCGGCGGGCATGCGGCCTCGCTCGCGGCGCTTTGGCTGTGGCCAAGCACGGTGCGCGTTGCCTCGCGGGTGAGCTGCTCGCGCATAGCGGCCCCGGGGTTCACAAACGCAGTGCCTGGCACATGCAGGCCCATGGCTTCGAGCAGCATTTGGTTGCTATTGGCGGTGCCGTAAAACGTGCATGTACCCTCGCCATGGTAGGCGGCGGACTCCGCTTGTAGCAGCTCGGCGCGGTCCACCAGGCCCAGCGCGGCCTGCTCGCGCACTTTGGCTTTTTCTTTATTGGGCAGGCCCGAAGTCATAGGCCCGGCCGGCACAAATACGGTAGGCAAATGCCCGAAGTGCAAAGCGCCGATTAAGAGGCCGGGAACAATCTTGTCGCACACGCCCAGCAGCAGCGCGCAATCAAACATATCATGGCTGAGCGATATAGCGGTGGACATGGCAATCACGTCGCGCGAGAACAGGCTTAGCTCCATGCCAGCAGTGCCCTGGGTCACGCCGTCGCACATCGCGGGCACGCCACCAGCGACCTGCGCGGTAGCACCCCACTGACGGGCTTCGTGTTTGATGATGTCGGGGTAATGTTGGAACGGCGCATGGGCCGAAAGCATGTCGTTGTAGGCGTTGATGATGGCGATATTGGGCGGGCGCTGGCCCACGACTTGTACTTTGTCCAGAGCGCTAGCGCGACGCTTGTCAGCAGGCTCCATCGCGGCAAAAGCATGCGCCACATTGGCACAGCCCATGCGCTGCGCACCGGGCGGACGCTGCGCCATGGCATCAACCTGCGCCAGATAAACGCCGCGCGTGGGTGCGCTGCGGGCGATGATGCTGTTGGTAACGAACTGGATACGGGGATGGATAGGCATAAAGAGTGATGTAACAAGTACATGTAACAAAATTACATTTCGGATGGTAACCCAGTTTCTCCCTGCTCATTGGTAGTTAATTACCGTGCGGTTACCAAATTACCGGAATATTGGTTTGTCCCCCGCTTCCCCCCCGCCCCTTCACCCCCGCCGGGGTGAAGGGGAGCTTGAACAGCCAATTTGGTTTTTTGGGCTGGATAGGGGTCTTGGCTCGAGCGATTGCGGTGTGGGTTTGTTGGCCTGTATTGGTGAACGATGCAGTTGTAGTGGCGGCGAAAAGTGTGTAGCTTGGAGCTTGGGGCTTGGAGCTTGGGACAGCGGCGGCGTAAGTAGCACGCGCGCAGGCACGCGCAATGTGAGCGCCAGCGAACGAGCACACGCGCACCCCTCGCCATTAGGCCGTGCTGAGCAACGCAGCGGCGCACGGATCAGGGCGGGCGCTTGTCTGAGCGTAGCGAGTTTGCGCCCGACCCCGGGCGGCGCGAGTAGCGCAAGGTACCCCGCAGGGGCACGGCCTTTGGCTCGCCTTTCTTTTGCTTACTTTTCTTTGGCGAAGCAAAGAAAAGTGAGGCCCGCGGCAGGCAACAAGCAGGCCAGCCGGCCAAAACCGATATTGAAAGCCCCTCTATAACTAGCCTTTCTTCTGCCTACCTTTCTCAGGCCAAGTAAAGAAAACTAAGGCGGGTGCAGGAGCCGCTCCTTATACTGCCGCCATGACTTCCATCGCCGATTTACGCAAAAGCTACGAGCGCGCCGAACTGGACGAAAGCGCGTCCCAGGCCGACCCGCTGGCGCAATTTGATCAGTGGCTAAAAGAGGCCATTACCGCCCAGGTGCCCGAGCCCAATGCCATGACGCTGGCTACCGTGGGCAGCGACTTGCGGCCCTCGACGCGGGTCGTACTGATCAAAGGGTATGACGCGCAAGGTATCGTCTGGTACACCAATTTTGAGAGTCGCAAAGGCAAAGAACTCGCTGGCAACCCATTCGCCGCGCTGCAATTTCATTGGGTGGAGTTGGAGCGCGTGGTGCGCATCGAAGGCCGGGTAGAAAAAGTCAGCGATCTGGAGTCTGATGCCTACTTTGCAAGCCGCCCGCTCGATTCGCGCATTGGCGCCTGGGCCTCGCCGCAAAGCCAGGTCATTAGCGGACGCGGCGTACTTATCGCCAACGCGGCCAAATATGCGGCGCAGTTTTTGCTGAATCCACCACGCCCGCCGCACTGGGGCGGATATCGCCTGCGGCCAGACAACTGGCAGTTCTGGCAAGGGCGCAAAAGCCGCTTGCATGATCGGCTGGAATACCGCCTTGCGGATGGCCAGGGTGACACCTGGTTACGCCAAAGACTGGCGCCTTAAAAAGCCGCGCATTCAGGTTCTTCGCTAACACCGACACCCCATGCCCCGGTTTGCCGCCAATCTGTCCATGCTTTATAACGAGCATGCATTTCTAGACCGATTTGCCGCAGCCGCTAAAGATGGTTTTAAGGCGGTCGAATATTTGTTTCCCTATGCGTTTTCCGCCCAGGAGTTGCAACAGCAATTGCAAGACTGTGGCTTGCAGCAAGTGCTATTCAACGCCCCGCCAGGCGATTGGGATGCGGGCGAGCGCGGCCTGGCCTGCTTGCCCGGACGCGAAACCGAGTTTCGCAATGGTTTTATCAAAGCGCTGGACTACGCAGCGGCGCTTGAGTGCCCGCGCATACACGTGATGGCAGGGATTGCGCCTACCTCAGCCGCTGCGGATGTCCTGCAACAAACCTATGAATCCAATTTGCAATGGGCGGCCAATACAGCGCTGTCAGCGGGTGTGGATGTCCTAATAGAACCCATCAACACACGCGACATGCCCGGCTATTTTCTGAATCATCAAGAGGTGGCACACCAGATCGTGCAACGCCTGGGCGCGCCCAATCTGAAAGTGCAGTTTGATCTCTACCACTGCCAGGTAATGGAGGGCGATATGACCCGAAAGATTCGCCACTACCTGCCCACCGGCCGCGTGGGCCACTTACAAATAGCTGGCGTTCCAGAGCGGCATGAGCCATCGCTGGGCGAGCTGAACTACGACTATCTGTTTGAAGTTATCGACTCTGTGAGCGCCCAATGCGGATGGGATGGCTGGATAGGCTGCGAATACCGTCCCGTACGCGGCGCGGTGCCTGGAGGCACATCGCAAGGATTGGGCTGGCTGCAAGCGTGGCGAGAATCGCGTAAATCGACGCCTCTTCGCATGCAAACCCCTGCCCCCGAGCCCAAGCGGCACACCTGAACTAAGGCAGCGATTGCTTGACCCGTATCAAACCCGCTGCCAACCATTGCCTTTACAGTAAGCGCATTACCGATTGTTTAGAAAGAAGAACCTTATGAGTACCGACAGCGCAGCCCAAAGAGCCCGTGTTATGCAGGACATTGAACTCACCATCAAAGACGCCGAAGCCTTGTTGCGTATGACCGCCAATGAAGTGGGCGATGAGGCGGCTCAGGTGCGTGCCCGCATACAAGAGCGCCTGCAAAGGGCCACACAAGAATTGCAAGACTTCAAAGAAGCCGCGATACAAAGCACCAAAGAAGCGGCCCAGGCCACCGAAGCCTATGTGCAGGACCACCCCTGGAAGTCGCTGGGTATCGCCGCTGCGGCCGGCTTGGTCATTGGCCTGCTGATCAGCCGCCGATAAGCACTACCAAGCATGAGCGAATTACCGGGCGTCGGATTCCTTGCGGGTGTGCGTCAGTTGCTGGCTACGCTGCTCGAAACCGTGCAGGTGCGGCTGGAATTACTGGGCATCGAGCTGGAGCAGGAAAAGCGCCGGCTATTTTCGGCGTTGGTTTTAGCGGCAGTAGCCTTGGTGTGCCTTGCGCTGGGTTTGGTGATGTTCAGCGTAATGATATTGCTGATTTTTTGGGATAGTTACCGCGTGTTAGCCGCTTGCGCGCTGGCCTTGCTGTTTGGGGGTAGCGGGTCGTATTTGCTGTACCGCGCAAAACAAAAACTCAGCGCACCCTCGGGGCTTTTCGAACACAGCCTGGCCGAACTGCAGCGCGACCGGGCGAAAGACTAAGTGGCCATGGCCAGTCCGCCCTTTTCGCATGACGTGCAATTAGTGCAGAGGCAAACCGCCCTGCGTGCGCAAAGCGCGATGTTGCGCCAGCGCGCCAGACACCAAGCAGCCACGGTATTAGCCCCGCTGGAACACTTGCAACAGGGCATGCACTGGATGCACAAAGCCACGCCGCGTAATGCGTTATGGACCTTGACCGCCGCAAGCCTGCTGTTTGGAAAAACCCGCCCTTGGGGAGTGAAAGCCCTGCGTTTGTTACGCCTTTGGCGCTCGCTAAGCGTTTGGTTTAAGCGCTAATGAGCCGATATGGGCTAGTGGGCTAATGCGCTAATCCCCGCAGCGTAATAACCGGGCGCGATGCAAACAGCGGCTGTCAGGCCGGTTTTAGCAAACGTTTTATTTAACTGCTACCGCATCCGTCATGCGGTAGTACATGCCATAAGGGTCATCGGCCAGCACAGCGAATTTACCCTCTACCACCACGGGCTCCATGGAATAACGCACCGGGGTTTTGGTGGTCACCTCCACCATGCTCTCGGGCCCGCCGGGCAGGCAAAAAGAGCAAGTCAATGGCACCGAACTGATCAGAAAATGACGCTGCTTCTCGCCTGGATCCAGCGGCATCATGAAGCCTTGAATACGTTGGGTTTTTTGGTTTAAGCCTTGTTGCGCGGCTCCGAACACGGGCAGGATGCGGTTCTTCACCGTTTTGGTTTTTACATCGGTCAATAACGACCAGGCCAGCACATCGGAGCGAGGCTGCAAGGGCGCGAAAGGGCTATTTGCACCATGCACCCCGGGGCCCGTTCCCATCGGGGCAGTCAAGGTGTCAGCGGACGAGGCAGACGGCGAAGTAACGGGTGCGGACGTCGATTGGGCAAGCACGATGCCCCAAGCCAACATCCCCACACTTGCGGCACAAGCCACAACACCATAGCGCTTCAAACCTAACAAATTCATACCAACTCCTTAAGCAAGCCCCAAACCGACTTGTTTCACACCATTAGTGCTGGTGCTTCATGCCGCACATTTTGCCTATCGCCAGGCCTTTGCAGGCGGCCTGCAACTCGGCCTCGCAAACGTTTTCCTTTTTGCCGCCCTCCAAACATTTGGCAGCCGCTTCGTGAGCGGCAGCCATCGCGCGGTGGCGGGCAATATCTTCCTGACGCTCTTTGTCGCCGTGTTTATCCGCGGCTAAAGCTACCACACAGCATAAAGCCAGGGTACTTAGTAATATTTTTTTCATGGTTTATCCCTTTGATTGAAGTAATTGCAAAACATCGCTGCGGTAGGCCTGCCAGACCGGCAGCAACGCAGCGCCCACGGCTACTAACGCCGCTGTCGCCGGCACCACCCAAAGGGTGGGTGGCCAGAGCAGGCCAGTGGCTAGCATTTGATTTTGTAGGCCCAGCATCCAGCCTAGCGCTATGACAAACAATTGGCCTAATACCAAGCCGCATAGCGCGGACAAAAGCGCCAACCACAAAGCCTCGGCCATCAGCAAAGCGCTGATACGACTGGCCGGTGCGCCCAGCATGCGCAGCAAAGCCAAGTCGCCACGACGCTCCCGCACCGCATTCCACAAAGCAATAAATACGCTTAAGCCCGCTGTAACCAAAAGCATACCGGCGAACGCGCGCAACACATCAGTGCCCAAGCCCAGCATATGCAATAAGCGCGTCACTTCCAACGCCGGTGCAGCCGCTTGCATGTCGGTGCTGGTGTTCACCCAACGAGGAAGGGTCACCGCAGCCAGCGGACTTGTATAGCGCACAAGTGCCATGGTGACTTCACGATCGTCCTCCAGCGCCTGGCGGTCTTCTTCATCTACCGCCTGAGCGTCTTCATGCACTTTCCAAACTGAGGCTGTGTCGGTGATGATGAGGCGGTCTATCACGCCCCCTTGCGCGGCTAGCACGCCTACCACCGTATAGGCCTGGTCGCTATGGGCATGGCCGCCTGCGCCCAACCCATGGGAGCCGCCAAAGCGCTGACCTACTTGTAAGCCCAAACTGCGCGCCACGGTTGCGCCCAGCACCGCCTCCATTGGTGCGTCCCACTGGCGGCCTTGGGCCAGCGTTGCTTGGTAGTGCTTTAGGAATGCAGCGGAGGTGCCGACAATGCGGTAGCCCTGCAAGTTATCGCCCAGGCTGATCGGAATGACTTCGGCCACCATGGGGTTTTTCTTGAGCGCATTGACAGCTACCAATGGCACATTACCTGGTGGTACATCCAGGTGCAGTACCCCGGACAAAATCAATTGCATCGGGCTGCCCTTGGCGCCTACGACCAAATCGATACCCGCCAGATCGCGCTCAAAAACGCGCTCGACATGGTGCGATACCAGTAATAGAAAAGTGATGGAGCCCAGGCCCAGACTCAGCAGCAGCACGTTGAGTAGCGCCGACATCGGGCGCGCCCACAAATAGCGCCAAGCGTAGGCTAGCGTACTCATGAGGCGACCTTTTGCGCAGGATGGCTGGAAACCGTGTCCTGCGTGGCGAATGTGCGTCCCAACTGCAAAAGGGTGGGCGCAGGCCCATGGCTGTTCTGCATTGCCCGGGCCACACGGGAATCGTGGGTGGCGATCACCAGGGTCGCGCCCTGCTGCTGCGCTGCGCGCAACAACAGTTGTACGGCATCCTGCGCAGCCGCATCGTCCAAACTGGCTGTTGGCTCGTCCGCAAGGATGACGCTTGGCTGCATCAATACGGCGCGCGCCAGTGCGACTCGCTGCGCTTGGCCGCCAGAAAGCTGGGCAGGCAACCGCAGGGCCAAGTCAGCCACGCCCAGTTCACCCAACACCTCACGAATGCGTGCGGGCTGAAGCTTGAAGCCAGCCGCCCAGTAGGCCAATTCCAAATTATGCTGGACCGTCAGAGCGGCGCTCAAATAAAGCTTTTGCGGTAGAAAACCAATGGTCCGGGCGCGCCAGTCGTCGGCAGCGTGGGCACTCAAGCCGGTCAAGGACTTTCCGGCCACCCGCAAGCCGCCCGCTTGAGCCTTCACCAGCGCCGCCACGAGCGCCAGCCAGGTGGACTTACCGCTTCCTGAAGCGCCGCTCAGCAATACCATGCCCCCTTGCGCTACGTCTACATCCGGGAAGTGCAAAACGGATCCCGTTTCGTAGGAAAACTGCAGACTTCGGGTTTCAATCATGCGAGTTTGACGTCGAGGCAATCGAACGACAAAGCTAGACCGAACGCCATGGGTGCCAGCAAAGAGCGTGAAACCCTATGCCTATTAGTGAAGACAACTTGAGCGACTTTCACTAAGCCTTGGCCAAGCGCGCGAACGTTTTGCGGAACTTGGCCACCTTGGGCGCGGCCACAGCCAGACAATAGCCCTGGCCCGGGTTTTTCGCAAAGAAGTTTTGGTGATATTCCTCGGCACGTGCGTAGTTGGACAACATCTGCAGCTCGGTGACTATGGGCTTTTCAAAATCGCCCGAATCCTTGAGCGACTGAACCATAGCCTGTGCCGCTTGCATTTGTTCCTTCGTGGTGCAGTAGATGCCACTTCGGTACTGGGTACCCACATCGTGCCCCTGACGGTTCAGCGTGGTCGGGTCGTGGATCAGGAAAAATATTTCCAGAACTTCCTGCAAGCTGATGGTGCCAGGCTCGAACTCCAGGCGCACTACTTCGTTGTGGCCGCTGTTGCCGGTGGAGACCATCTCGTAGGTGGGATTGGGTGCTTGGCCATTGCTATACCCGGACTCCACCTCTAAAACGCCACGCACCTGCAAAAACACGGATTCGGTACACCAAAAACAGCCGCCCCCCAAAACCAGCGATTGCGTGACAATTGACATGAGGCGATCTCCTTTGGCGGGTTGTAAAAAGAGGGAAGCATAAGCGCAGTGTGTTTAGGCCCGATGAACCATCCGGCCACGCTGGGCGCCGAATGATTAATGGAGGAGCCTGCCGAGGAGAGCGGGACGTCGCAAGCATGGGATACACTAATAACTCTTCGGTCATTAAAAATGTCACCCAACGAGTCGCCTACCTCCGCCCCAATCGCCTTACCGCCCAAGCGCGAGCGTCGCAAGCACGCGCGCCCCGGCGAATTGCTCGAGGCGGCCTTGCATGTATTTGTAGATCAGGGTTTTGGCGCCGCCAAGGTGGAAGAAATAGCCAGCCGGGCTGGCGTGTCCAAAGGCACGCTGTTTTTGTACTTCGCCAGCAAAGAGGAATTATTTAAGGCCGTGGTGCGCGACACCATTGTGGGCCAGTTATCGCAATTCCAGGCCGCCGTAGATACCTTCCAAGGCCCGACCCCCGAGCTGATGCGCACAATGGTGCATGCCTGGTGGCAGCGCTCTCACGCCAACGGCAGCACCGGTATCGCCAAGTTAATGTTGAGCGAGGGCAAGCATTTCCCGGAACTTGCGAACTTTTACCGCACCGAGGTTATCGACCCGGCGCGCGACCTTATCGGCCGCTTGCTGGCACGCGGCATTGCCCGAGGGGAATTTCGTGCCATCCACCCGACATATGGGCCCTATACCCTCCTGTCTTCAATGATTTTTCTCGCTCTATGGCACCATGCACCCGGTTTGAGCAGTCCGCAAGACGGCCCTCCATCGGCTGAGGCCTACCTGGATACGCTGTTAGATGCGTATTTGGGCGGGGTGCTGGTGCGCCACACACAAGCCATACCGATCGACAACTGAAGCCGCTATGAAAATGAAATTAACTTGGATTTTGCTCGCCCTAGCACTGGCAGTGGCTTTAGGGGCCTTCCAATGGCAACGTACCCGCGGGACGGCGGCGAATTTAAATGAGGCCTCGGTAAACAGCACAACTGTGCCCGGGGCTGCGGCAGGCGACAGCGCCAAACCCCTGCCCTTGGTGACTCTGAGCAGCACCGACATCGTCACCGTGGAGACCACGTCCTTAGCGCAAGTATTGGCAATTTCCGGACCGGTCAAGGCGATCAACTCAGCCTTTGTCAAAGCCCGGCTTGCAGGTGAATTGCAGGACTTATTGGTGCGTGAAGGCGACTACGTCAAAGCCGGTCAGGTGATTGCCCGCATCGACAACACCGAATACCAGGCACGCCTGCGTCAAGCGCAACAACAAGCCCAATCGGCCAAGGCCCAAGTGGACATCGCCCAGCGCACGTATGACAACAACCGGTCGCTGGTGGACCAAGGATTTATTTCCAAAACCGCGTTGGAAATTTCGGCTTCTAACTTGGCCGCTAGCCAGGCCAGTTACCAAGCCGCCCAATCAGGCACAGAAGTCTTGCAAAAGTCACTGGACGATGCAGTCATGCGTGCACCGATCACAGGGCAGGTTTCTCAGCGCCTAGCGCAAAACGGAGAGCGCGTGTCAGTGGACACGCGCCTTGTCGAAATCGTAGATTTAGGACAAATGGTGATGGAGGCCAGCCTCAGCGCTGAAGATGCCTCGCGCGTGCGCCCCGGCCAAATCGCACAGATCGTCATGGAAGGTAGCGAAAAAAGCGTAGCAGCCAAAGTCGTGCGCATCAACCCCAACACAAGCGCGGGTAGCCGTGCTGTCGTGATCTACCTGTCACTGGCACCGCATCCGTTATTGCGACAGGGTCTGTTTTTACAGGGTGGTTTGTCCACCGGTAGCCGTACCAGTCCGGCCTTGCCCATCACGGCGGTACGCACAGACAAACCTGTGACTTACGTGCAAATCATTTTGGGCGACAAGGTGGAGCACCAGCCGGTGGTCACCGGCTTTATTGGCGAATCCAAGGGTCAATCTATGGTGGAAGTCATCGGCTTGCCATCTGGCACTCGGGCCATCTCGGGCAGCGTCGGTACGCTACTGGCAGGAACCCCTGTCAGCGTCAAGCCAGCGGGCAAATAATTTATGTGGTTTACCCGTATCAGCCTGCACAACCCGGTGTTGGCCACCATGATGATGGTCGCCTTGGTGGTGCTGGGACTTTTTTCCATGCAAAGGCTGAAAGTCGATCAATTCCCCAACATCGACTTCCCTACTGTGGTGGTCATTACCGATTACTCCGGTGCGTCACCTGAGATTGTGGAGAGCGAAGTCACCAAGAAACTGGAAGAGGCGATCAACTCCATCGCCGGCATCAACTCCCTTACCTCGCGCAGCTACGAAGGCCAATCGGTCGTAATCATCAACTTTGACCTGACCATGGACGGCCGCAAAGCAGCCGACGACGTGCGCGAAAAAGTCGCTTCCATCAAACCCATGTTGCGCACGGAAGTGAAAGAACCACGTGTGCTGCGCTTTGACCCCTCTGCCAAGGCGATTTGGTCGGTAGCCGTGCTGCCCGATGAAAAAGGTCCGCGCCTGAGCGCCGTGGAATTGACCAATTGGGCCGAGCAGGTGTTTAAAAAGCGTTTGGAAAATGTGCCCGGTGTGGGTTCGGCAACCGTAGTCGGCGGCACCAAGCGTGAAATCAATATCTACCTTAACCCGCAAGCCATGGAAGCCATGGGCATTACGCCCGACCAAGTGGCCGCGGCGGTGAGCAACGAGAACCAGGATTTGCCTTTGGGCAGCATACGCTCCCTCGAACAGGAACGCGTGATTCAGGTTTCAGGGCGGGTCAAGCGCCCCGAAGACTTTGGCAACATTATTGTGACGCGCAAAGGTGGTGCGCCGGTGCGCGTCGGCCAAATCGCCCAGATCAAGGATGGTGCTCAGGAAGTGGAGAATTTAGCGCTTTACAACGGCCAGCGCACCCTGCTGTTATCCGTGCAAAAAGCGCAGGATGAAAACACCATCGGCGTGGTCGACGGTTTGGAAAAAACCCTCAAAGAAATACGTAAGCAAGCGCCTGCAGGCATTCGCCTGGAGACGATTGCCGACGGCTCACGCCAGATCCGGGTCTCGGTAGATAACGTCAATCGCACCCTGATAGAAGGCGCAGCCCTAACGGTGTTGATCGTATTTCTTTTTCTCAACTCGTGGCGATCCACCATCATTACCGGCCTTACATTGCCCATTGCGCTCATTGGCACATTTTTGTTCATGTACATGTTGGGCTTTACCATCAACATGATCAGCATGATGGCGCTCAGCCTTTGCGTGGGATTATTGATTGACGATGCGATCGTGGTACGCGAGAACATTGTGCGGCACATCCAAATGGGCAAGACGCCGTTCCAGGCCGCCATGGATGGCACCGAGGAAATCGGCCTTGCGGTGCTGGCCACTACCCTGTCCATCGTGGCGGTGTTTTTGCCCATCGGCTTTATGGCTGGCATCATTGGCAAGTTTTTCCACGAGTTCGGCTTGACCATTGTGGTGGCCGTATTGATCTCGATGTTCGTCAGCTTTACGCTGGACCCGATGCTCTCCAGCATCTGGCACGACCCAGCTATTGAAAGCCATGGCAGGCGAACTGGCCCTGCCAATTGGTATGACAAAACCATAGGCCGCGTCACGGGTTTGTTTGACCGGGGTACAGAGGTGTTGGTCGAGATCTACCAAAGCATTTTGCGATGGGCTTTGGGCCACAAATTGTTCACCGTGTTGCTAGCAATTGGCATATTCATTTCCAGCATTTTTATGGTGCCGCTGCTAGGTACCGAATTTGTGCCTAAATCTGATTTTTCGGAAACCACGGTCAATTTCTACACGCCAGTGGGCTCCTCGCTGGAAGTGACAGAGGCGCGGGCCAAACAAGTCGAAGCCATCGTGCGTGAATTCCCGGAGGTGCGTTACACACTGACCACCATCAATACCGGCAATGCGCAGGGCAAGATGTACGCCAATATCTATATCCGCATGGTGGACCGCAAAGCACGCAAGCGTGGCATCGAAGAGATCTCGACGATTTTGCGCGAACGTTTGCGCCATGTGCCGGGTATCACTGTCACGCATATCGGTCTGTTTGACTCGGTGGGTGGTAGCAAGCAAATCACCTTCTCGCTGCTGGGCCCCGATATTCAGACCCTTGAGCGCATCGCCCAAAGCGCTCTACCCAAACTTGGCGACATCCCCGGCCTGGTAGACCTTGACTCCAGCATGAAGCCCAACAAGCCTACGCTGCAATTGGAGATCAATCGCAACGCCGCCTCCGACCTAGGTATCAGCATAGCCCAAATCGGCAATAGTTTGCGTACCCTGGTGGCGGGCCAAACCGTTGGCAACTGGCGCGCCAGCGATGACCAAACTTATGACGTAAACGTGCGTCTCAATCCACAGGCGCGCGACAGTGCAACGGATCTGGAGCGCATGCCTTTGGCACTGGGCACGAACCCTGATGGCACCAGTCGGATCGTACGGCTCAACCAAGTTGCCAAATTGCAAGAGGCCCGAAGCTCCAACCAAATCAACCGGCGCGACCTGCAGCGCGAGGTGTCCATCAACGCCAATGTCAGCGGGCGCTCAGCGGGCGAAGTATCCAAGGATATTAAAAAAGTGATGGACGGCATCAGCATGCCGCCAGGCTATAGCACGCAATTTAGCGGCTCCACCAAAGATATGGCCGAGTCCTTCGGCTATGCCGTATCGGCCCTGGCACTGGGCATTGTGTTCATTTACATGATCCTGGCCAGCCAGTTCAAAAGCTTTTTGCAACCACTGGCGTTGATGACCGCGCTGCCGCTGACCTTAATAGGGGTGGTGCTGGCGCTGATGGCGTTTCGCTCAACCTTGTCCATGTTTTCCATCATCGGGGTGCTCATGCTCATGGGCCTGGTCACCAAAAATGCGATTCTGCTAGTCGACTTTGCCATCCGCGCGCGCCAGCCCGGTTTGGATGCCCATGGCCAAACGCTGCCTGGTATGGGGCGCAACGAGGCGCTTTTGATGGCTGCCAAGGTGCGCCTGCGCCCGATTTTGATGACCACCTTGGCCATGATTTTTGGCATGGTGCCGCTGGCTTTTGCGCTGTCCGAAGGATCGGAGATGCGTGCCCCCATGGGACAGGCGGTAATCGGCGGAGTAATTACTTCGTCCCTACTGACGCTCGTTGTAGTTCCGGTAGCCTATTGTTATTTGGACGATCTAAGTGAATGGATTCGCCGGCGATTCGGGCGACCGACCCCGGCCTTACAGGCGCCTTCCCAAGCCACCGGTAAAATCGACACGGTCTGAACTGCATTCTCGAAAGTATTGCTATGAACCTTGCCAACCCTGCCCAAGCCCGTTTCAACATGATCGAGCAGCAAATCAGGCCTTGGAATGTGCTCGATGCCGACGTGTTGACGCTGCTGTCTGAGGTACGTCGCGAGGAATTTGTGCCACTGGCGCATCAGGCACTGGCCTTTGCCGATATAGAGATTCCTCTGGGCTACGGCCAATGTATGTTGGCGCCCCGAATGGAAGCCCGTATGTTGCAGGACCTGCAGATCCAGCCCCATGAAAAAGCTTTGGAAATTGGTACCGGTTCAGGCTTTGTGGCTGCCTTGCTAGCGCACCGTGCACACAACGTGTTAAGCCTGGAACGCGTTAGCGAACTGGCCGATAGCGCAGCCGCGAGACTTCACAAACTCGGCATCCACAATGTAGAAGTGCGCCAGACCGATGGCTCGCAAGCTCTGCACGACACCGACCGTTTCAACGTCATCCTGCTCAGCGGGTCTGTGCCGGCAGTGCCCCAGCACTTGCTCGATCTCCTGGAAATCGGCGGCCGTTTGATGGCCATTGTGGGGGACGAGCCCATTATGTCGGCCCAGCTTTTCACGCGTGTCAGCGAAAGCGCCTTTAGCAGTACCACCCCTTGGGATGCCAACGCACCGCGCTTGCATGGTTTTACCGAATACTCCCATTTTCATTTTTGAACGCCCAAGAAAATCCATGATTGAACAAGTGCGACCCGCCAACTTCTCCGCTTGGCTACAAACGGTAGGCCAATCGCATCCCATGGACGCGCCCCTGGTGCTGGACGTGCGCGAACCGCACGAGTTAAGCCTGGCCAACATAGGTCAAGGTGATGGGCAAGGCTTCAGGGTCATCGCAATTCCTATGGGCGCTGTACCCGCACGTCTCATGGAACTCGACCCTGATCAACCCATCGCTTGTTTGTGCCACCACGGTATGCGCAGCATGCAGGTGGCGCGCTTTCTGGCCAGCAATGGGTTCGGGGAGGTCGTTAACATTGATGGCGGCATCGATGCTTGGTCCATGGACAAAGATCCGTCCGTTGCGCGCTATTAATCCTTGCTAATCCACGCTCACTTGTCACCGGAAAACACATACTATGATGGAGCAAACGCTTATGAAAAGACAACTTCCCGCCTTGCGCAAGCGCCTTATACCGCTACTCATGAGTATGGGACTGGGTACCGGCGTATATGCGCAAAGTCTGGTCGACTTATATGCTGCTGCTCGCGACTATGACGCCACTTTCCAGGCAGCCAAGGCGCAAAAGGAAGCAAACACCTTTAAGGCGGATCAAAGCCTGGCTTTGGTACTGCCCAGGGTCGACGCCGAAGCAAGGTGGAACACCGGCCTAATTACCCAAGATCGGGGCTTTAGTAACAACGCCGTGACATTAAGTGCGTCACAGGGTTTGTATCGGCCAGGGGACGAAGCGACTTTTTTGCAAAGCCGCAAGGCTATTGAATCGGCATCCAGCGCCTTAGCGGCAGCGGAGCAGGAGTTGATCTTGCGTCTTAGCCAAGTCTATTTCGACGTGCTGACGGTTACCGACAGCCTGGAGTTTGTCAAAGCGCAAAAAGTTGCAGTTCAGGAGCAATTGGCCTCGGCGAAACGGAATTTTGAAGTGGGAACGTCCACCATCACCGACGCGCGCGAAGCGCAAGCGCGCTTTGATCTGGTGCTGGCGCAGGAAATCGCAGCTGAAAACGACCTCCGAGTGAAAACACTGGCCTTAGCCCAACTTGTTGGTAAGCCTGATGTCAAGCCAATACCCGTGGCGGCGAAGTTCAACCTTGACGACTTCACCCCGGTTGACGTCAATGAATGGCTTTCCATTGGCCAAACGGAGCACCCATCGCTACGCCAACTCAAATTCGCACTGGAAGTTGCGCGTCTTGAAACGCAAAAAGCCAATGCTGTTAACTATCCAACTGTCGATCTGGTCGGGCAGTATCAGGCGACCACAAGTAACGGGGCGGGGGGGAACCCAGCGACCAACAACAACGCCTACAACGTCGGTTTTAGCGTCAAACTGCCTATTTTTTCCGGCCACTCCATTCAAAATCGCATCAAAGAAACCCTCTCCCTCGAAGACAAGGCACGTGCCGATCTTGAATCAGCGCAACGTAATGTCGTGCAGGCCACTCGCAGCGCATTTTTGGGTGTGAGCTCCGCACTCGGACAGGTGCGGGCCTATGAAGCTGCCGCGATCTCTAGTCAAAGCGCGTTAGATGCCAACAAGTTGGGGTATCAGGTCGGCGTGCGCATCAACATTGACGTGCTGAACTCGCAAAGCCAGTTGTACGACACCAAAGCCAAACTTTCTAAAGCTCGCTATGACGTCTTGATGGGTAGCCTCAAACTGCGCCAAGCCAGCGGCATTTTGAAAGCCGACGATTTAAATGCGGTTAACAACCTGCTGAAATAGGCGCCAGCCACATTAGAGCCCGGCATTGCCGCGCCAATACGGATCTAATGCGCGGCTCAGGCGCAATGCGGCGCCCCGGTGGCTTTGGGCAAAAGCCCAAGCGGCACTGCTGGCGGTCTCCAGTTGTCCCGGGTCTTCTATCCATCGCAAAGCGCACTGCAGTGCCGAGCGCATATCGGGCATAACTACTGCGGCCCCTGCCTCCTGCGCCAGTGCCGCTGCCTGTGCAAAATTGAAGGTGTGCGGACCCATCACTATCGGGCAGCGGCAGCCAGCTGCTTCGATCAGATTTTGTCCACCCAGAGGTGCAAAACTCCCGCCCAGCAACGCAGCGTCGGCCAGCCCGTAATAAAAAGGCATCTCGCCCAGTGTGTCGCCAAGCCACACATCGGCCAGCGAAAAAACGGGACCATCGACCGAGCGGCGCGCCACGCTAAAACCGGCAGCTTCCAGCAAGGCCGCAACATCATCAAAACGCTGCGGATGGCGCGGCACGATTAGCCATTGCACACCGGCGCTCGCGAGCGCGTTGCCGCTGGCGCGTACAGCGTGCACGGCGTCGATCCACATCTGTTCTTCACCTTCCCGACTGACGGCTAGCATCAGCACCGGCAATATCTGGCTCTGACGCACACTTTGCCCTTGCTCCCATAGTGCCAAATCAGGCTCCATGTCGAACTTGAGGTTGCCGGTGGGCGCATTCGGCCTCCCCCCCAGCGCGCGAAAACGTGTAGCCTGCTCCACATCCTGAGGCCAGACACCGGCAAGACGGGCCACAGCGGGCTCAGCCAGCCAGCGCAGACTTTGGGCACGGCGCAGCGATTGCGCACTCAAGCGCGCATTGATCAAACACAGTGGCACCCCCGCCTGCGCACAGGCCAAAATCAAGTTGGGCCAAATTTCAGTCTCCAGCAAAAGGCCTAGACGCGGCTGGAAATGCTGCACAAAGCGGCGTGTGGCCGCTGGCGTATCCCAGGGTTGCCACACTTGAATATCGCCGTCTTGCAAAAGCTCTTTACCCGCTTCGCGCCCGGTGGCCGTTCCGTGCGTAAGCAAGAGGCACATACCCGGCCACTGGGCACGCAGCAAAGCGACCAATGGAGCGACCGTGCGCGTCTCGCCCAAGGAAACTGCGTGTATCCACAAGAGTGGGCCGGCGGGCTGTTGAACAGCGCCGTAATTTCCAAAACGTTCTTGCACATGCTGCGCGTAGATCGGTTCGCTGCGCGCACGCCGGTGCAACTTCCAGCGCAGCGCCACTTGCAATAAGACCATCACCCCGCTGTAAACCGCAAGGGCTAGGCGTTGTAGCGGAGTCGCCTCCCAGGCTCTGGGCGTCAAAGCCTTATTCCCGGGATTACTCATGCACGGTCCCCGCCATGGCGTGATGCCGCCAGTGCCGCTTGCCAAGCGTCCCACACCTGGCGCACATCCGGCGCCTGCGCGCCACCGGCGATGCGCTGATAGTCACGCCCGACCGGCCCCGCGCGCCAGGCACGGTCCTGGCTGAAGATTTGCACATGCGGCAAATCCAGCGCCACCGCCAAATGACTCAGGCCGGAATCGACGCCAATCACGCCGGCACTTGCGGCCATACGTGAAGCAAGTGCATCCAGGCTTTGCGCCGGCCAGACAGAGGCCATCGGTCCCAAGCTTTCCGCCAGCAACTGCACTCGTTCCAGCTCACGCGCACCCGCGTGCGGCAAGCCCACCGAGAAGCCCGCTGCGACAATTTTTTGGGCCAAGTCCAGCCAGTAGGCATCGGGCCACTCGTTATCCGCCCGTGTGGTGCCATGCGCCAGCACCACTTCTGGCAGCCGATCAACCGCAGGGGCCAGCGCCGCAAAATCCCAGCCGTAACGCGCCGGTGCTTGCAGCAGCGCCTGACCGTCGTAGCCCAATGCCTTGGCTGCCAGCAGTCGGTAACGCGCCACCGCGTGGATGCGCTGAGGCATTGGCAAGCTGCGCTTCAGTAAGTGGCGTACCGGCCACTCGTAGGAGCAGGCATCACTGCCATTGGCATAGGTGGCGCTAAAGCCCCCTGGTAGCAGGCGGGCCGCGCGCGCCACCCAGGCGGATTTGATCAATCCTTGAAAGTCAATGACTGCGTCATAAGCATCCTGCCCTAAGCGCGCATAAAACGAGCGGCGCTGCGCACGCGTAGCGGCGCTGAAATAGGACTTACGCCAACGCCTTTGCGCAATCGGCAACACAGCGCGCAGTCCGCGGACCCGGGCCACTAAAGGGGCAAAGGCTTCTTCCACCACCCAATCTATTTGTGCATCGGGGAAAACCGCCAATAGATCGGGCACTACCGCCATAGTCTGAATAACATCACCCAAAGAGGAAAGCTTGACGATCAGAATGCGCATGGGCAATGCAATGGGGCCAGGCCGCAAGCCTCAGTGCGCCGGTGCTTCACAGCGGGCATCGGGCTTGACGCTGCGAAGGAGCGCCATCATCGCGCCCTCAATACGCGCCAGGGCTGCGGCGTCATGGCCCTCAAAGCGCAGTACCAGCACCGGCGTGGTGTTGGAGGCCCGCACCAAGCCAAAGCCATCGGGCCAATCCACCCGCACGCCGTCGATGGTGGTGCACACCGCCGGGGCCGCAAAGTCCGCCGCTGCAATCAATTGCTCCACGACAGCATGTGGCTCGCCTTCCTTGCAGGGCACATTGAGTTCAGGGGTGGAAAAGCTGGTGGGTAACGCGTGCAACAAAGCATTGGAATCGGCCACGCGGCTGACGATTTCCAGCAAGCGGCAACCGGCATAGGTGCCATCGTCAAACCCAAACCAGCGTTCTTTGAAAAAGATATGCCCGCTCATTTCGCCGCCCAGGGGCGAGTCGATCTCGCGCATTTTGGCTTTGATCAATGAGTGGCCCGTCTTGTACATCAGCGGTACGCCGCCAGCCGCTGCGATGGCCGGGGCCAGGCGCTGCGAGCATTTCACATCGAACACAATCGTTCCGCCGGGCGCGCGCGTAAGTACATCTTGCGCGAACAACATCATTTGCCGGTCTGGGTAAATATTGCTGCCGTCGCGGGTAACGATGCCTAAGCGGTCGCCGTCGCCGTCAAAGGCCAGGCCCAACTCGGCGTCCCCGGCCTGCAAAGCGGCGATCAAATCACGCAAGTTTTCGGGCTTGCTCGGATCCGGGTGATGGTTGGGAAAATTACCATCGACCTCGCTGTACAACTCGGTCACCTCGCAACCGATGGCGCGCAAAATACCCGGCGCACTGGCCCCTGCGATGCCATTGCCCGAATCGACCACGATTTTGAGTGGCCGTGCCAACTTGATGTCGCCAACGATGCGCGCGCGATAAGCCGGCAGCACATCAGCCTGGGTGCAGCCGCCACCGGCTTGTAAGTCCCAACTTTCGTCTTCCATGATGCGGCGCAGGGACTGGATTTCTTCACCGTAAATCGCCTTGCTGCCCAGAACCATCTTGAAGCCGTTGTAATCACGCGGATTGTGGCTTCCGGTGACCTGAATACCGCTCTTGCACAAGGTGCAGGCTGCAAAGTACAACATGGGCGTGGTGGCCGGGCCGATGTCTATGACTTGCACGCCCGCATCCTGCAAGCCTTGCATCAAAGCCCCCGCGAGCAACGGTCCGCTTAGCCGCCCGTCGCGCCCCACGGCTACGGTGCGTTCGCCCTGGCGCATGGCCAAGGTACCGAAAGCGCGACCCAAGGCGCGCGCCATGTCCGCATGCACGGTGGAAGGCACGATGCCACGGATATCGTAGGCTTTGAAAATGCTGGGAGATAGTTGCATAGCGTGGCCGGGCTAAAGATTTTTGTGGGGTGTGCTGCTCTCGCGTGCTGGCGCGCGCAGTGCGCAGCATTGTAGAAGGGGCAGTTTTCCAGAGCCGCCACCCCCAACCCCCAAAAATAGATGTCCGATTGTGACCAATTGCCGCGCTGAGCCTGCGTATCATCGCCGCATGCCATTGCACACCCCATCACCGTCCAGCCTCGCTGCCGGCCTTGCCATGGACTCTGCGGCCTGTTACCGCGTGCTGCAAGCGCGCGACGCGCGCTTTGATGGGCATTTTTTTACCGGCGTTCGCTCCACCGGCATTTACTGTCGCGCGGTCTGCAAAGTACGCGTTCCCCTGGAAAAGAACTGCACTTTTTTTGCGTTGCCAGCCCAGGCGGACGCAGCGGGTTTTCGTCCATATTTGCGTTGCCGGCCCGAACTGGTCCCTGCAGCGTCCGGGTTTTACCGTTGGTCAATGCAGGACGCTGGGGCCGCACTGGTGCGCCAGGCGTTTCAATTGCTGAACGTATCTGAAGCGCTAACCGCATAAAACCATGAAACCTTTTGACCCCCTCGCCGTGCAATCGACTTACCGAAGTCCCCTGGGCCGGATTCACCTGCTCGCCAATGCGAAGGCGCTTTTAGGCGTGTGGTTTGAGGGGCAAGACCACTTCCCCGCGCTCGACAGCTTTCCATCCGTCACCACGCATCCGGTCCATGACATGGCGCACACGCAATTGCACGAATATTTTTTGCAGCGAGGCCATGGCTTTTCCCTGCCGCTCGATTACAGCGTCGGGACCGAATTTCAACAAGCGGTGTGGCGGCAGTTAACTGCAATAGCGCCCGGGAAAACGCTTAGTTATGCAGCTATTGCGCAGGCCATCGGACGCCCTTCAGCCATGCGCGCGGTCGGTGCAGCTATTGGACGCAATCCCCTAAGCATTGTGGTGCCCTGCCACCGCGTGATCGGCAGCAATGGGCAATTGACCGGCTATGCGGGAGGTCTGCCACGTAAGATCGCCCTTCTGCAACTTGAAAGCGCGATTTGAATTTTCATGATAGCGACGCGCGCCCACCGCGCTGGGTGCCTGATTTCACCGCCCTTGCGGCCATTTGGGGCGCATCTTTTTTATTCACTCGCCTGAGCATGGTCAGCTTCGGACCCGTGGTCACTGCCGCGCTGCGCGTCATCATCGCCAGCGCTGTCCTGCTGCCTTTGATGCTGATGCGCGGGCATCGGGCTGCCTTCGTGCTGCATTGGAAAAAAGTGTTGCTGGTCGGCGTGATCAATTCGGCCATCCCCTTTGTCTGCATAGCTTTTGCGCTGCAAAGTATTTCCATCGGCCAGTCCTCGGTGCTCAATGCCACCGTACCACTGTTTGGCGCAATCATTGCCTGGGCTTGGTTGGGCGACCGACCTTCGGGCTCGCGGGTGGTGGGCTTGCTGATCGGCTTTGCCGGCATCGCCCTTTTAGCCAGTGAAAACGCCAGCTTTGACACCAATGCCCTGGGCACATCCAGCGCCTGGGGGATTGCGGCCAGCCTGCTGGCCTGCCTGTGCTACGGCATTGCCGCGAGTTTCACACGGCGCTTTTTAGGTGGCGTGCCCTCTTTGGTTTCAGCCACTGGCAGCCAGTTAGGTGCATCAATATTTCTATTTCCTTTTTGCCTGTGGTACTGGCCGGCCCAGGCCCCCAGCATGCAGGCCTGGCTGGCCGTGATGGTGCTGGGCGTGCTGTGTACCGGCACCGCCTACATCCTGTATTTCCGCATCATTGCCAACGCTGGCCCGGTACGTGCCTTGACGGTGACCTTTGCCATCCCCGTGTTTGCGATTGCCTATGGCGTGGTCTTGCTCGGCGAAGGCGTAACGCATTGGATGCTCGGTTGCACTGTGGTCATCGTCTTGGGTACCAGCTTGTCCAGCGGACTATGGAGTTTGCCGTTTTTAACGCCGCGCGAGGCCGACTGAATACTGCGGACGCTTAGCCTCTGGGATGGTGCTCGGCGTGCAGCTTGGCCAAACGTTCGCGCGCCACATGGGTGTAGATGGTGGTGGTAGAAATATCAGCATGTCCCAGCAGCAATTGCACGGTGCGCAAGTCAGCGCCATGGTTGAGCAGATGCGTGGCAAAGGCGTGGCGCAATGTGTGCGGCGACAACGGCGAATGGATGCCCGCCAGCAGCGCGTATTTTTTTACCAGCATCCAAAACATCACCCGTGTCATGGCGCTGCCCGCGTCGGTGCCACGGGTGGTTACAAACAAAGCCTCGGTCTGTTTGCCGGCAAGCAAGGCATCACGCGCACCGCCCAGGTATTCCTGTAGCCACTGGCTTGCGACTTCGCCGTAAGGCACCAGTCGCTCTTTTGACCCCTTGCCCATTACGCGCAGCACGTTGTCGTTCAACCCCAGCTGGAACACCTTGAGTCTGACCAGTTCACTCACCCGCAGGCCGCTGGCGTACATCAGCTCCAGCATGGTGCGGTCGCGCACCCCGATGTCGGTGCCCACATCGGGTGCTGCCAATAAAGCTTCTACCTGGGCTTCGCTCAAAGTTTTAGGCACACGCAATGCCTGCTTGGCCGATTGCAATTGCAGCGTCGGGTCTTGCTGCATCAGCCCGTGGCGCAGCGCCCAGCGGAAATAGCGTTTAAAGACCGTCAGGCGCCGGTTGGCCGTTGTGGCCTTGCTAGCGGCGTGCTGCGCGGCAAAGTACTGCTGCAACTGCCATTGCGAACAACTGCTCAGCGGAGCGCCTTGCAGATGGGCTTGGAGCTTTACCAGATCACGCCGGTAGGCCTGCAAACTGTTTAGAGCAAGGCCGTCTTCCAGCCACAGCGCATCGACAAATGCGTCGATGGACGCATCACCCGCAGGGGTTAAAGCAGCGCTAGCGGGCAGGCGTGGCAATCTCAATCGAGCTTGAGTTTGGCCGTATCTACCACTTGCTTATAGACAGCGTATTCGGCCTTGATTTGCTCGGTAAATTGCTCTGGCGTATTGCCGATGATGATGGAGCCGGTATCTTCGATGCGCTTGCGCACCGAGGGGTCTTCCAAGGCTTTGCGGACGGCAGCATTAACCTTGTCCACCACGTCTTTGGGCAGACCTTTGGGGCCGTAAATACCGTAAAACGCCATACGATTCACCGGCTCCAGGCCCACCTCTTTAAAGGTAGGCACTTGCGGCAATTGCGCCAGACGCTGCGGGGCGGCGACGGCGATGGCCACCATTTTGTTGGCCTGGATGAAAGGCAATGCAGAAGGCATGTTGTCAAAAATAATTGGCACCTGACCGGCCACCGTGTCATTGAGCGCAGGGCCTGCGCCCCGGTAAGGAATATGGGTCACAAACACACCGGCTAAGTTCTTGTACAACTCCATTTGCAGGTGCCCGATGCCGCCTGTGCCCGATGAGGCGTAAGAGTGCTGGCCAGGATGTTTTTTCAGCTCAGCGACAAAGCCTTTGTAGTCTTTGGCGGGGAAGCTGGGATGCACTGCGATCACATTGGGCGTGGCTGCCACGTTGATGATGGGCGTGAAATCGGTCAGCGCGTTGTACGGAATCTTGGGGTTGATCGCGGGGTTAGCCGCTACCGTGGACACCGTGGCCATTCCCAACGAATAGCCATCGGGTGCGGACTTGGCGGTTTCGTTGGCACCGATCACACCGCCGCCACCGGCCTTGTTTTCTACAACCACGTTTTGCCCTAGGGCTTTACCCATGGCGTCAGAAATCACCCGGGCCACGATGTCGGTGGTGCCGCCGGGGGCAAAAGGCACTTGCAATTTCACTGGCTTATTGGGATAGGCCTGCGCCAAAGCGCCGCCAGCGGCTAACAAGGCAGTGAGGGTGAAAGTGGACGCGAGTAGGGGGCGGCGCTGCATGGGGTTTCTCCAAAAGAACATTGGCCGCAATAGGGAGCGGCGAAATCTAGGTTAGAAGGCAATACTACATCCAAGCGAAGGCCATCGCCCAAAGTACCAAAGCCGGCAAGGGCAAAGGAGGTGAAAGCAACCCGTCTAGCCTCTGCCTTCGCGGCGCGCTGGTATCCTTGGCGCGTGTCCTATGCCTTGCTTTTGCTGCCCGAGTTCTCGCTGATCCTGCTGGGCTACCTGATTTGCCGCCATACGGCATTGAACCGCAGTGTATGGGGCCAGGTAGATGGGCTGGTCTATTACCTGCTGTTTCCCACGCTGCTTTTCCATTCGATTATCAAAAGCCCGCTGGACCTGGGCGACGCCTCCCGCCTGCTGGCCGGTGGCCTGCTGGTTTTGACCAGTGGCGTGGTACTTTCCTACAGCCTGCCCTACCTACCCTGGCTGGGCCGGCACGTGCAGCAGCGCGAACACGCGGCAGCGGCGCAGGTAGCCTTTCGCTTTAACTCCTTCATCGGTTTGGCGCTGGCCGAACGCCTGGGTGGCCCGGCCGGTTTGCTCTCCATCGCGGTGCTGATCGGTTTTTGTGTGCCGCTGGCCAACGTAGCGGCGGTATGGCCCATGGCCCGTGGCAGCGAGCGCGGCTTTGCGCGTGAGTTATTGCGGAACCCTTTGATCATCGCCACCACCAGCGGCTTGGCGGCTAATTTGCTGGGCCTGGCCCTGCCGCAATGGCTGGAACCCACGGTGGCGCGCATCGGCGCGGCATCCCTGGCCCTTGGCCTGATGGCAGCCGGTGCAGGCATGCAGTTGCAGTCCCTGAAACGCGCCAAAGCAATGGGCATCGCACTCCTTAGCATCCGGCATTTGCTTTTGCCCCTGATCGGCCTGGCGCTGGCGTTTGGCCTGCAATTGAGTGCCGCCCATACGGCCATCTTGCTCACCTTCGCCGCTGTGCCGACCGCCGCCAGCGGCTATGTGCTGGCAGCCAAAATGGGCTATGACGGCGGGTACGTAGGCGCCTTGATCACGGCCTCCACATTGCTGGGGATGTTCAGTCTGGGATTGTCATTGGGTATCTTGCTGCCAATCTACACCTCTTGAATGCACCGGACCGTTGGCACGCCTTGCGCTAGAGCCCATTGCACATGCTCGCGCACGATCTCACTTTCGTGGCTCAAGTGCACTTGCAATGCCTCGCGCAATGCCGGCGCCGAAATACCCCCGCCGCGCAAAGCATTGCCCGCTGCCACTGCTAAATTGCGCAGCCAACGTACATGGCCGATGCGGCGGATAGCGCTGCCTTCGGTGCGCCGCAAAAACTCTGCGTCACTCCAGGCTAGTAAGGTAACCAAAGACTGCCCATTAAGTCCGTCTCGCTCGTCAAAATCGGGCAAAGTGCTGGTTCGCGCGTACTTATTCCAGGGGCAGACGCTTTGGCAGTCATCGCATCCGTAGATACGATTGCCCATCAAGGGCCGCAGTGCTTCATCGATCCTGCCCGCATGCTCAATCGTTAAATAAGAGATGCAACGCCGCGCATCCAGTTGATACGGCGCGACGATGGCCTGCGTGGGGCATATATCGATACAGGCGCTGCATGTGCCGCAATGCGGTTCCGCCGGCGGCGTAGGCGTAAGCGCCACATCCACAAATATTTCACCCAGAAAAAACATTGAGCCCGCTTCGCGGTGCAATACCAGAGTGTGCTTGCCGCGCCAACCCAGGCCGCTGCGTGTAGCCAACTCGGCCTCCAGTACGGGCGCTGAGTCGGTGAATACCCGGTAACCCAGCGGGCCCAAATGAGCCGCCAAGCGGTCCGCCAAAGTTTGCAAGCGGCGGCGCAAAACCTTGTGGTAATCCCTGCCTCGCGCATACGTGGCCACAGTGCCGGTGCTTGGGCTTTGCAGACGGTCCATCTCTATGTGTTGCCAGCCCGGCGCAGTGCTGCGGGGCAAGTAATCCATACGGGCGGTGATCACGCTCAGGGTGCCGGGAATCAACTCGGCGGGCCGTGCCCGCTTGAGCCCGTGGCGCTTCATATAGTCCATGCTGCCATGAAAACCAGCCTGCAGCCAAGCTAATAAACCGGGCTCTGCAGTATGCAAATCCACACCGGCCACGCCCATTTGGGAGAATCCGACTTCTCGCCCCCAGGCTTGCAACTGCGCCATGTCCAGCGCCACCGCATGGGGGAAGCTAGTTTGGGCCTTTGGATTATTCACACTGTGATTGTAAAAACCCCGCCTTTGCTGCTGCACTGGCCTAACGAGAACGCCACGCAGGCCTTCGCGCAACAGTTGGCTGGGCAAGCGGCATTGCGCAATGCCTTTGTTTGTCTGCGCGGCAATCTCGGCGCGGGAAAAACCACGTTGGTGCGACATCTGCTAGGCGCTTTGGGAGTGCAAGGACGCGTCAAAAGCCCTACCTATGCAGTGGTCGAGGCCTATACCCTGCCCGGTCTGGATATTTGGCATTTCGACTTTTATCGCTTTAATGACCCGCGCGAATGGGAAGACGCAGGCTTTCGCGACATTTTTGCCAGCCCCGGCCTCAAGTTGGCCGAGTGGCCGGACAAAGCAGCTTCCATGCTGCCGCCTGCAGATTTGGACATCCAGTTGGAAGTCGATCCATCAGAGCAGCGTTGTGTCAGCCTGCGCGCGCAAACAGCCACCGGAGAGACTTTGCTGAAAGGCTTAAGCGCACTGCAAACCCACAAACCGGAACTTGCGCCATGAAACGCCGCGACTTCATTCACAGCGGAACGGTGGTGCTGTGTCTCGGCCCTGCCTTAGTGCATGGCGCGAGCATCGTCAATGTGCGCGTTTGGCCAGCACCGGACTACTCGCGCGTAACTATCGAGTCCGACAGCCCCCTGCAAACCAGCCAAAGCATATTGACCAATCCGCCGCGCGTTGTACTGGACATCGCCGGTATAAGCCTCAACCCGGCGCTGCGGGAACTGGTGGCCAAAGTTCGTCAGGACGATCCCAATATTGCCGGCATCCGGGTAGGACAGTTCAATGCCGATGTGGTGCGCCTGGTGATTGACCTGAAGCAAGGCGTTCGCCCCCAGATCTTCAGTCTGACACCAGTTGCGGTCTACCAGCACCGGTTAGTGCTGGACCTTTATCCCTTGCAGGCCATAGACCCCCTCGATGCGCTGATCGCTCAGCATGTGCCAGCTTCGGCGGCCAACAAGCCAACCGATCCGCTTACCGACCTGCTGACACAACGAAGCGGCAAGTCCGAACTCCCCCCCGCCGTGGCCGGCAATCCGAGCACGCTGGCCAAAGCGGTGGGCACGAACGGCCCCAGCACGCCACCTAGCGGATTGTCAAACACCCAAAGGTCGGACGCTGCCGCTGCGGCTGCGGCTGCCAACCCTGGTCCGGGCGCAATAGTGGGCTCCAGCCCGCCGGTCACCGGGACGGATCGTCTGATCGTCATCGCCCTTGACCCCGGCCACGGCGGCGAAGACCCCGGCGCCATCGGGCCCGGCGGTACCAAGGAAAAAGACGTGGTGCTGAAACTGGCTTTTCTGCTGCGCGACCGGATCAACGCCGCCAGTGTCAAAGGCAACCCCATGCGTGCCTATCTCACGCGCGATGCCGACTTTTTTGTACCACTGCATATTCGGGTGCAAAAAGCCCGTCGCGTGCAAGCAGACCTGTTTGTAAGTCTGCATGCCGATGCGTTTTACACCCCTGCGCCACAAGGCGCCAGCGTCTTTGCGCTCAGCCAAGGTGGGGCCTCTAGCAGCGCAGCTCGCTGGATGGCAGCCAAGGAAAACAAAGCCGACTCGATCGGAGGCCTAAACGTCAAGGTAAAAGACGCGGAAGCGCAAAGCGCCATCTTGGACATGAGCACCACCCGACAAATCACCGACAGCCTGGCGCTGGGCGGTACCCTGCTGGGCGAAATGGGGCGCGTGGGCAAGCTGCACAAAGGCAGTGTGGAGCAAGCCTCTTTCGCGGTACTCAAAGCGCCCGATATTCCCAGCGTGTTGGTGGAGGCCGCATTCATCAGCAATCCGGAGGAGGAAAAAAAGCTGATTACCGAGGAGTATCAAAACCAAGTGGCCGACGCGCTCATGCGCGGCATCAGCGCCTACTTCGGCAAAAACCCGCCGCTGGCGCGCACCCGCACGGTGGGCTAATTTGCCTGACGAGGCGCTAAAAATAGCAGGGTCGACGCCCCAATAGGTAAGTGTCGCAAGTCTTACATTTAGGGTGTAAACCCTAGGTGGCTTTGCAGCCGCCAGGCGCTACATTGCAACTTAGTTCGCCATCCAGAAATTACTCTTGGTGGGTACTGTATTGAATGAAATTCACAGAAAGGGTAGCGCCATGTATCCGGGACATCATGCTACAAAAAATCATAGTAAAGCTGCGTTCATCATGGGCTCGAGCGGGGAATCTGTTTCCTATGGGGAACTGGAACTGCGCAGTAACCGTCTAGCCCATTTGCTCCGTGCGCAGGGGCTCAAACGTCTAGACCATTTTTCGGTGTTCATGGAGAACAACAGCCGCTACATTGAAACCTGTGTAGCGGGCGAGCGCACTGGTTTGTATTACACCTGTATCAACTCCTATCTAACCCCACAAGAGGTGGCTTACATCGTTAACAACAGTGAGTCACAAGTCATGATTACCTCAGCTTCGAAGCTGGCCGTGACCCAGGAAGCGCTTACGCATTGCCCCAGAGTCAAACTTTGCCTAGTCGTGAACGCAGGTAGCGAGTTGCCTAAGGATGGCGACACAGGCACATTGGTATGGCGCGATTTCGCCGAAGCCGTTGCTGGCTTCCCAAGCATCCCCGTCAGCGATGAATCATTAGGTACTGCGATGCTCTATTCGTCGGGGACGACCGGTCGCCCCAAAGGTGTATTGCGACCGCTTGCAGACCAGCCTCCAATTGAAATGCTCCCGCTCTTCGCGTTTCTAGAGAAACTCTGGCATTGCGAAGAAAGCATGATTTATTTATCGCCAGCGCCGCTGTACCACTCGGCACCGCTCGCTAACGTCAGCATGGTGATTCGCAATGGTGGTACGGCGATCATCATGGAACACTTTGATCCCAAGCAGTACCTGATGCTGATCGAGCGTTTCGGCGTCACCCACTCTCAGCTCGTTCCCACCATGTTCAGCCGCATGCTCAAGCTGCCCGATACCGACAGGCTGCAGTTCGATTTGTCTTCGCTCAAAGTGGCGATTCACGCTGCGGCGCCCTGTCCAGCCCAAGTCAAAGAGCAGATGATCGCCTGGTGGGGGCCCATCATTCAGGAGTATTACGGCGCCACCGAGGGACTCGGATTTGCCGCCTGTAACACCGCCGAATGGCAGGCGCACCGGGGAACCGTAGGGCGGATTCTGTTTGGGCAATTGCACATCCTAGATGAGGAAATGCAAGAAGTTCCCAAAGGACAGACTGGCGAAATTTGGTTTAAAACCGGCTCTGCATTTGAGTATTTCAATGACCCGGCACGCACCGCAGAGTCTCGCTCGGCAGATGGGACTATGAGCACCGTCGGTGATGTCGGGTATGTGGACGATGATGGTTTTTTGTACCTAACCGATCGCTCCTCGTTCATGATTATTTCGGGCGGCGTCAACATCTATCCCCAAGAATGCGAAAACCTGCTGGTCACCCATCCCAAGGTGGCGGATGCTGCCGTTTTCGGCATCCCCAATGAAGACTTTGGGGAGGAAGTCAAAGCCGTCATCGAGCCGCTTGCGGGGGTCAAGCCAGGCCCCGAATTGGCGCAGGAGTTAATCACCTTTTGCGCCCAGCACCTAGCCCACATGAAATGCCCGCGATCCATTGACTTTACCGATCAGCTTCCCCGCCTTCCCACGGGCAAACTTTATAAGCGGGTACTACGCGATGCCTATTGGGTGGGACACAAAACGCGCATTGTTTAGCTGAGGTTTTTCAACCAATCTGCCCTAGCATTCAGGGGGCAGCGCTCAATGCGCTAACAATTCCTGCAAGGTGCGCACAAAATCTTGCGCTACCGGCCCGTGTAGCGGAGTTTTTATCACGCGGCCACCAACCGCTACCGCCAATGGGAAGCTGCCCGGGCTAGAAAAGACATGCCCATCCAGTACATGGACGCTAGGTAGACCGCACAGTGCGGGAGAGGCGGCATCTAGCACTACAAAGTCTGCCCGCTGCCCCACTTGTAAGCCCTCTAAGGCAAGCGCAGTCGCAGCCTGTCCGCTTTGCAGCAAAGCTTGCAGCATATTGGCCGCGCTGCTTTTAGATACGCCGCTTTGGGCAGCCACGTTACGCTGCCCGCGAGTCAGGCGTTGCCCGTATTCCAATAGGCGCAATTCTTCGTTCCAGGTGCGGCTTACATGGCTGTCCGAACCCACCGACCAGCTGCCGCCCTGCGCGCAATAGCCCACATAGTCAAACACGCCATCGCCCAGATTGGCCTCGGTACTGGGACAAATCACGATGCTGGCGCCGCGTGCGCGCACGCCATCAAGCTCGGCCTGCGTGGCATGGGTGGCATGCACCAGATTCCAGCGGGCGTGCAACTGCGCGTGACTCAAGAGCCATTCGATAGGTCGCTGGCCAGTGTGGGCGATACAGTCCTGCACCTCTTGCGGCTGCTCGGCGATGTGGATGTGAATGGGCAGGCCTTGCGCATCGGCAAACGCTGCTAGTTCCGCCAACGCTTGCGGCCTTACGGCACGCAAGGAATGCAGGGCCACGCCCACATTCACATGGGACATGCCGCGTGTGCTGGCCTGCACGTCCTGCACTAATTTGGCGATGCTCTCCGGTGTGGAGGCAAAGCGCTGCTGATCCGGGCGCAAGCCGTCGGCAGCAAAGCCCGAGCGCATATACAAAGTCGGCAACAGCGTCAGACCAATGCCACTGCGCTGCGCCGCGCGCACCAAAGCCATAGACATGTCCAGCGCACTGGCCTGGGGCGATTGCACAGATGCATTGTGCAAATAGTGAAACTCGCACACCTGCGTATAACCACCAGCCAGCAACTCGGTGTAGAGCCTGGTGGCAATGGCTTCCAATTGCTCGGGTGTAATGCGCTGGGCTACCGCATACATGCGCTCGCGCCAGCTCCAAAAATTATCTTGCGCGTTAGGCGCACCGTATTCGGTTAGGCCAGCGATAGCGCGCTGGAAAGCATGGCTGTGCGCGTTGACCACGCCGGGTAGCACCGGCCCGGCCAAGCGAACCGCATCACGCACGGTGTGCGCCGCAGCATCCAGCGTGATACCCGACCAGTGGCCGCTGGCGTCCACTTCCAGCAACACATCTTTCGCCCAAGTCCCCTGCACCCAGGCTTGGGCTGCGATATATCGGCTTGCTTCAATGGCCATGGTTTCCGCCTGCATATAGCGTGTCAGCAGCGGCCAGGGCTGCCTGCAGCATCGCTCGCAAAGTAGGCTGCACCTGCGTGGCCAGGCCTACATCGTAGGCAAAAGGCGGTGCCTCCTGCATATACAGGTTTTGGCACATCTCCAGTTGCAGCGCGTGCACATTTTGAGCGGGTCGGCCATAGTGGCGAGTAATATAGCCACCCTTGAAGCGGCCATTGAGCACATGGCTGAATCGCTCTGCACTTACGCATACCTGAATGACCGCCTGGGCGATAGCGGCGTGCGCGCTGTCGCCGCTGGCGGTGCCGATGTTGAGGGCTGGCAGCGTACCTTCAAACAACCACGGAATAGCTGAGCGGATGCTGTGCGCGTCCCACAAAAGCGCGTAGCCGTGCGTTTGCACCAGTCGCTGCAACTCGCCGGCTAGCGCCTCATGGTAAGGCTCCCAATAATCACTGCGCCTTTGCGCACGCTCGGCGGCACTCGGCGCGCAGCCTTCCCTATACAAAGTATCGCCAGTAAAAAAGCGCGTGGGGCATAGTTCGGTGTTAGACGCGCCGGGGTACATGGGTGAATCGTCCGGCGGGCGGTTCAGGTCTATTACATAGCGGCTATAGCGCGGCTGCAAAACGCTGGCACCCATGGTGGGCAAAAATTCGTATAACTGCGCCAAATGCCAATCGGTGTCCTCGACACGCAAGGCGCGAGCGGTATAGCCTGCTTGCAAGTGTGTAGGGATGAGCCTGCCGATATGCGGCATGCTCACTAGCAGCGGCACCGTGCCTTGTGTCAGCGTGCAAACTGCGCTGCTAGCGTTTGTCTGGCTCATCGCAACTGTCCTTTGAAAACGGTGGCACGCAGCGGATTAGCGCCCATGGCATAAGCCAGCGAGGCCGGGTGTTTGACATCCCAAAGCACAAAATCAGCCTGCATGCCCGGCGTCAGCACACCACGGTCCTTCAGACCCAAAGCCCGGGCCGCATGGCGCGTCACGCCGACCAGCGCTTCTTCCGGTGTGAAGCGAAACAGGGTGCAAGCCATATTGAGCATCAAGAGCAGCGAGGTGCAAGGCGAACTACCGGGATTGCAATCGGTGGACAGTGCCATGGGCACTTGGTGCTGGCGCAGCAAGTCCATCGGTGGCAACTTGGTTTCACGTAAAAAATAAAAAGCGCCGGGCAGCAAGACCGCCACCGTGCCGGCCTGGGCCATAGCGGCTGCACCCCGCACAGACAGCCATTCCAAATGGTCGCAACTTAGCGCACCGTAGCCGGCCGCCATTTGCGCGCCGCCACTGTCGCTCAATTGTTCGGCATGCAGCTTGACCGGCAGACCCAGCGCTCGCGCAGCATCGAAAATGCGCGCAGTTTGGGCCAGGCTAAAACCAATGCGCTCGCAAAACGCATCCACCGCATCGACCAAGCCTTCGGCATGCAAATTCTGCATCATGGGTAGCAAGTTGTCCACATACGCATCACTCTGCCCGGCAAATTCGAGCGGCACCGCATGCGCGCCCAAAAATGTAGTGCGCACATCTATAGCGTGGCTACGGGCCAGGTTGCGCGCTACTTGCAAACATTTGCGCTCGTGCTCCATCGCAAGCCCGTACCCGGATTTGATTTCTATCGTGGTCACGCCTTCGGCCATTAGGGTGCGCAAGCGGGTAGCGCTACTGCGTTCCAGTTCGGCGGCGCTGGCCCCACGCGTGGCGCTCACCGTGGAGGCGATACCACCGCCCTGGCGCGCAATCTCTTCGTAGCTCACGCCCTTCAAGCGCTGCTCAAACTCAGCAGCGCGGTCACCGCCATAGACAAGATGCGTGTGACAGTCGATCAGGCCTGGTGTTAGCAATGCTCCACCGCAGTCATGCTCCGCACTGCAAAGCGCCCGAAGCTCTGGAGGTAGATCGCTACGCGGTCCGATCCAACGGATGACTTCGCCCTCAGTCACCAATGCCGCATCGCGTACCAGACCATAAGGATGTGCAGAACCCACTAGCATCGTGGCAGCGTCGCAGTGCGTCCACAGACTCAAAGGCATGGCGCTATCTCCATATAAAGTGCATCCGCGCTATCAATGTAAACAGACTGCTCTTTTACAATTTGCGTCCAGGCCAAGGTATGCGCTGGCAACGGCCAGCGGCCGTTTTCATCGAGCAGTATCGTGCCCGATGCACCCGCCCACACAGCGCAAATGCACGACTCCCGAGCGCGCACTTCCATCGCTTCACGCACTCGCTGCAACTTTGCGCTCGCATGCACGCTACGCACCATAAGATTGAAGTCCTGCGTAGGTCCATTGATCAATTTGCAATCGACAGACTGCGTGCCCTCAAAACCAAAGACTGCGCTTTGTCGCGTCAGGCGCTGCATCTGTGCCTTATGGCCTTGCCCCAAGGCCAATTCCACGCCTTCACCATCCAGCACCGCAAACCAACGCTGTACGCCATCAAATCGCGAAAACGGGCCGTCCGCCTCCACCTGCGCTACCGAGATACGCCAATGCCAATCGACCACTCCCGGGGGCCATGCCAGTAATTCGCGCGTGGTGCCGCCGCCGTTTTTCCAGGGCAGTGGCGTGGCGTCCGCCAGGGCAATGTACGACCAACTCACAGCTGAAAATTTCCTTGCAAGTTGTAACGCATCCCCGGATACACCAAGCGCCCCTGGCTAGCTACATGCGCGCCGCTGATGGTGCACCGCGTAATCACCAGGCAAGGCTCGCTGGGCTTGATACCCAGGGCTTTGGCTTCCAGCTTGGTAGGCAATGCCGCCTCGATGGAATAGCGCGCCTCGCTCAAAGGCGCGCATTGAAACAGGTATTGCGTGGGCGTGGTGGTTTGAAAATCCACTTGCAAATAATCTGGCGCGGCGGCAGGATTGACATGGCGGTCTTCCAACTGAATCGGCACGCCGTCCTCGTAATGCACCATCACCGAATGAAACACTTTGGCACCGCTGCGCACGCGCAGTGCCTGGGCCAGTAGGGCATCGGCACTGACAATTTCCAGTGTCAGCACCACGCAGCTGTGGCGGTGGCCGCGCTCCAACACCTCTTCCTGAATATCGCGCACTGCCAGCGTGCTGCTGATGCGGTGCCATTGCGCCACCACCGTGCCCGAACCACGTATACGCGTGAGCAAGCCTTCGGCAGCCAGTTCGGTCATGGCGCGGTTTACGGTCATCCGGCTCAGGCCAAACTGCTGTTGCAGCACGGCTTCGCTGGGCACAGCGTCGCCGGGGCGCAGATGCCCAACGTTGATTTGCGCTTTGATAAAGGCTTTGACCTGCTCGTAGGCTGGCAATGGAGGCTGGGGCATAGATAGATTATGGAAGGCTCAGGGTTTTCCCCCTATTGTGCAAGTTGTATAGACAACTACACTATCCTGACAAACCCTTAAGTGCGCTTAGCAGGAAACCCAAGCACCATGAACGCATCGCTCCCTCAGGCCGCTCTGGCCCCTTTCGCCAACGCCCAAGCCCGCCCTGTGCGCGCCCCGCGCGGCCCGGCCCTGACTTGCGCCAACTGGCAGATTGAAGCGGCTTACCGGATGATCCAAAACAACCTGGATCCGGAAGTGGCCGAAAACCCGGACCAGCTGGTGGTCTATGGCGGCATCGGCAAAGCGGCGCGCAACTGGGCTTGCTTTGAAGGCATTCTGGACAGCCTGCGCAAGCTAAAAGAAGACGAAACTTTGCTGGTGCAAAGCGGTAAGCCGGTGGGCGTTTTCCGGACCCATACGGAGGCACCACGCGTATTGCTGGCCAATTCCAACCTGGTGCCCCAGTGGGCCAACTGGGAACACTTCAATCAGTTAGACCGCGCCGGCCTGATGATGTATGGGCAGATGACAGCGGGTAGCTGGATTTACATCGGCTCGCAAGGCATTGTGCAAGGCACTTACGAGACTTTTGTCGAAGCCGGGCGCCAGCACTTTGGCGGATCGCTTGACGGGCGCTGGGTACTTACCGCCGGCCTAGGCGGCATGGGCGGCGCGCAGCCGCTAGCTGCCACCTTTGCCGGGGCCTGCTCGCTCAACATTGAATGCCAACAAAGCAGCATCGACTTTCGCCTGCGCACTCGCTACCTGGACAAACAGGCCGCCACGCTGGACGAGGCGTTGCAACTCATCGTCCACCACACTGCCCGCAAAGAAGTGGTGTCCATCGGCCTGTGCGGCAACGCGGCAGAGCTCATTCCCGAGTTGGTGCGCCGCGCCAAAGCGGGCGGGCCGCAGCCGGACATCGTGACCGACCAGACCTCGGCGCACGACATCATCAATGGCTACCTGCCCTCGGGCTGGAGCGTGGCCCAATGGAAAGCCGCACAACAAGACCCGGCGCAACACGCCGCGCTCAAACAAGCAGCCGGTGAATCCTGCGCCGTCCATGTGCGCGCGCTGCTGGAATTTCACGCCATGGGCATACCCACCGTGGACTACGGTAACAACCTGCGCCAGGTGGCCAAAGACTTCGGCGTAACCAATGCCTTTGACTACCCCGGCTTTGTACCGGCCTATGTGCGGCCCTTGTTTTGCAAAGGCATTGGGCCTTTCCGCTGGGTGGCCTTGAGCGGCGACCCCGAGGACATCCGCAAAACCGACGCCAAGATGAAAGAACTCTTCCCCGACAACGCGCATCTGCACCGCTGGCTGGATATGGCCGGTGAGCGCATCGCCTTTCAGGGTCTGCCCGCTCGCATTTGCTGGATCGGTCTGGGCGAGCGCCACCGCGCTGGTCTGGCCTTTAACGCCATGGTGAAAAGCGGCGAACTCAAAGGGCCTATCGTCATTGGCCGCGATCACTTGGACAGCGGCTCGGTAGCCTCACCCAACCGCGAAACCGAAGCTATGCAAGACGGTAGTGACGCGGTCAGCGACTGGCCGCTGCTCAATGCTTTGCTTAACACCGCCAGCGGAGCCACCTGGGTCAGCATCCACCACGGCGGTGGCGTGGGCATGGGCTACTCGCAGCACTCGGGCGTGGTCATCGTCTGCGACGGCAGCGACAGCGCTGCAAGTCGCCTGGAGCGCGTGCTCTGGAACGACCCGGCCACCGGCGTCATGCGCCATGCCGATGCCGGCTACGCGATCGCGCAGGAATGCGCGCAGGCGCACCAGCTCAATTTACCGATGCAGGCGCGTTGAAATGCCCAAACGTTTGCACCTGGTACCCGGCGCACTGACGTTGGACACGCTCTTAGCCATCCACCAGGGCGGCGTGCAACTACAGCTGGACGATGCTTGTCGCCCCGGCATACGGGCCAGCCAGCAGGTGGTGCAAAGCGCAGCCGATGGCGACGCGCCGGTCTATGGCGTGAATACCGGCTTTGGGAAATTGGCCAACAAACGCATCAGCAAAGAGCAACTGGCCACCTTGCAATGCAACCTGATTCGATCGCATTGCGTGGGGGTGGGCGATCCGCTGTGCGCGCCGGTAATGCGTCTGATGCTGGCCCTCAAAGCGGCCAGCCTGGCCCGCGGGTATTCCGGCGTGCGCGAAACCGTGGTCGATACCTTGATCGCAGTTTTTAACGCCGACCTGCTGCCTTGGGTGCCCTCGCAAGGATCGGTAGGTGCCTCGGGCGATTTGGCGCCACTCGCGCACATGACGCTGGCGCTGATGGGCGAAGGCTTTATGCTGGTAGATGGCCAGGCCGCTCCGGCCTTGCCCTTATTGCAGGCAGCGGGTATTGCACCTTTAACGCTGGGCGCAAAAGAAGGCCTGGCGCTAATCAACGGCACCCAAACATCTACCGCGCTGGCCCTGCACGCTTTGCTCAGCTTTGAACCGGTGCTCGAAGCCGCACTGGTGATCGGTGCGCTGACTATCGACGCCGCGCGTGGCAGCGACGGCCCGTTTGACCCGCGCATCCATGCGCTGCGCGGCCAGCCCGGACAAATAGATGTGGCCCAGTATTACCGTCGCCTGTTAGAGGGCAGCGCAATTCGCCTGTCGCATCTGGACGGTGATGACCGCGTACAAGACCCCTATTGCCTGCGCTGCCAGCCCCAAGTGGTGGGCGCCTGTCTGGACCAATTGCGCCACGCTGCCATCGTGCTGCTGCGCGAGGCCAATGCCGTTACCGACAACCCCCTGGTTTTTGCTGAAGACGGCGCCATGCTTTCGGGCGGTAATTTCCACGCCGAGCCGGTGGCACTCGCTGCCGATGGCATGGCTTTGGCGATTGCCGAAGTGGGCGCGATTGCAGAGCGACGCATCGCCATGTTGATAGACAGCGGCGTCTGGCGCCTCCCCGCGTTTTTGACCGAGGACGCAGGCCTCAATAGCGGCTTCATGATTGCGCATGTGACGGCTGCGTCATTAGCCTCTGAAAACAAATCGTTGGCGCATCCGGCCAGCGTGGACAGCCTGCCCACTAGCGCCAACCAGGAAGACCATGTGTCCATGTCCACGTTTGCCGCGCGCCGCCTACAAGCTATGGTGCACAACACCGCGCACATCCTGGGCATAGAACTGCTGGCCGCTGCACAAGGCATCGATTTTTTACGCCCGCTGCAAAGCTCGGCCCTTTTGGAAGAAGTGCACGCTTTGCTGCGCCAACAAGTGCCCAAAATGGAGCAAGACCGCTACTTAGCGCCCGATATAGCGCATGCCACCCTATTGGTACAAGGCGGTGCGCTGGCGAGGACATTGCGCAAGCTGGCAAACGTACCGGCACTCTGGATTCCCGCTTGAGGCGCTGTAAGGCAGCGCCTCCACCCCACCGTATACTTTGAAAGGATGACGCATCGCTAGCCACACCGCACCATCACCCCCCCGCGAGCAAGCGCGCCCTTACCGGGCACATTGCGTAGTTGATATCTCTGATTCATTTAAATTTTTTACTGGAGACACACATGAGCAAAAGACTGGTACTGAAATCCCTCTTGGGCGCCACCTTGGCGATGGGTTTATTGGCTGGCGCGCAGGCGCAGGATGCGCTAGCACGCATCAAAGCATCGGGCGTTTTGAAAATCGGCACTGAAACGGCTTTTGCACCGTTTGACTTTATTCAAGAAGGAACCCACACCGGCTTAAATATGGACTTAATGAACGAAGTAGCCAAAGAAATGGGCGTCAAAGTCGAGTGGACCGCCCTGCCCTGGGAAGGTGTATTGCCGGGCCTGGAAGCGAAAAAATTTGACATGGTGACCGGCCCGGTGACCATCACCAAAGCCCGTATGGAACGCTACCGCTTCACCCCCCCAATTGCCGAAGCCACCGTGGCTCTTCTCAAGCGCAAGGGTGACAAAACAGTGATGAAGCCCGAAGATATAGCCGGCAAACCGGTCGGCGGCGGCAAAGCTTCGGCCCAACTGGCACAGCTGAAGACCTTTGCTGAAAGCCTGGGTAAAGCTGATGTACGCGAGTACCCCGGCAATAACGAAGCGTATGCCGACCTGGCCGCTGGGCGCATCGTAGCCGTGGGTAATTCCCTACCCAACATAAGCTATGTCGCGCAACAGCGTTCGGACACTTTTGAGGTAGTCAAACCGGCCTTCGGCATCAAAAGCTACTTTGGCTATGTAGCGCGCAAAGACGACGACTCGGCCAAGCTGATGGACGCCATCACCGCCGCCATGCTGAAAATCAAAGGCGACGGACGTTTGGCCAAAATCCAGAAAAAATGGTTTGGCGACTCCTTTGACACGCCAGACTCGGTGCCTAACCCGGCTCTGTAATTTTCTGACCTAAAACCTGCCTCCAGGCTGCTAAGCCTTGGAGGCAGCTTCTCTGTACCCAAGCCACGGAGCACGATGTGTCCTGGAAACTCTTCGCACTCCTTGTGCAATCTTGCGGGCTGACTATCGCGATCAGCGCGGTGTCCATTGTGTTTGGTCTGCTGATTGGTATTTTGATTTCGGGCGCCATGCTCTCGCGCAATGCGCTTGTCTCTTGGTGCGGACGCACCTTTGTGAGCTTCTTTCGCGGTTCGCCCTTGCTGGTGCAACTGCTGCTTATTTACAACCTGCTGCCGGTGCTGGGCCTGAATGTGCCTAGCCTGGTGGCCGCTATCGTCGGGCTATCACTATGCGACGCCGCCTACCAAGCGGAGAACATGCGCGGCGGCCTGACCAGCATCCCCAAAGGCCTGCTGGAAGCGGCCGATATGCTGGGCCTAAGCCCGCGCCAGCAGTTCTGGCGCATCAAAGTGCCTATCGCGCTGCGACTGACCTTGCCCGCACTCACCAGCGAGGCCATCATGATCGTAAAAGCCTCCTCACTGGTGTCGGTGGTAGGCGTGGTCGAGCTCACGCGCATGGCGCAAGACCTGGCGGCCAGCACCTTTAGACCGTTGGAACTTTTTGCGGCCGCTGGTTTGCTGTATTTCGTCACCAACTGGGTCTTGTCCCAATTAGGCCGGCGCTTCGAGCGCTCCTTTAGCTGGGGCATCCGATGATCATAGACTTCACTCACATCATTGAGCAACTGCCCGAGTTGGTGCGCTCCATGGGCGTGACGCTGGCGATCTGGCTGGTCGGCACTGTCGGGGCGCTGGTACTTGGTTTTTTTATGGCGCTAGGCCTGCGTTTCGGCTCCCGGATGGTGCGCTGGTTGCTTTATTTTTATGTGGAGCTGATACGCGGTACGCCCTTTTTAGTACAGTTGTTTTTGCTCTATTACGGCGGACCGTTTATCGGCATTGCGTTAGATCCGATACCTGCGGGGTTGCTAGGGGTCACGGTCTATGGCGCGGCCTATTTCAGCGAAATTTTCCGGGCTGGTTTTGATGCAATTCCACGCGGTCATGTGGAGGCGGCGCAGTGCTTGGGCCTGACGCGCATGCAAATAATTTTCCGCATCGAAGTACCCGAGATGACCATGCTGGTGCTGCCCCCGGCGGTGAATATGACCGTCATCCTGCTCAAAGAAACCGCCGTGCTGTCCATCATCACCGTGCCTGAACTCACCTTTTTGATGCAGGCCATAGGCTCACAGCAATACGCCTTTGTCGAAGCCATGGCAGTACTAGCCTGTTTTTACTGGGCTATGGTTTCGATCACCGGCCGCATTGGTAAGGCCTTTGAACAAAAACTCTCTAAATTCACCTTCGCCCACACATGACAACTGCACCCACTTCAGCGAATCCAGCCATCTCTGTGCGTGGCGTGAGCAAGCGCTTTGGCCAGACCGAAGTTTTGCACGGCATTGACCTGGACATTCCCCAAGGCCAGGTCACCTGCGTGATCGGCCCCTCGGGCTCGGGCAAAAGCACGCTGCTGCGTTGCATGGCGTTTTTAGAAGAAGCCACCGAAGGCACGATCCTGATCAACGGCGAGCCCTTGGGTTTCTCACAAGCGCCGGGTGCTGAGCGTGTACGCCTTTCCCCTGAGCGCATACGCGCGGTGCGTTCGAACATCGGCATGTGTTTTCAGCAATTCAATTTGTGGCCGCATATGACGGCATTGGGCAACGTCAGCGAAGCCTTGAAGACCGCGCGTGGCGTACCCAAAGCGCAAGCCGAGGAACGCGCGATGGCGCAGCTGCGCAAAGTTGGTCTGGAAGACCGCGCCGGTCACTATCCCTCGCAACTCTCGGGTGGCCAGCAGCAGCGCGTGGCCATTGCACGTGCGCTAGCCTGCGAGCCAAAAATCATGTTGTTTGACGAACCTACGTCATCGCTGGATCCGGAGCTAACCGGCGAAGTCCTCAAGGTGATGCGCGACCTGGCGGCCGACGGCATGACCATGGTGGTGGTTTCCCACGAAATCGGTTTTGCCGCCTCGGTGGCCAACCGTATAACCTTTTTGGACGAGGGCAAGTTACTGCTGCAGGGTTCGCCAGCCGAAGTCTTTGGCAAACCCCGCCACCCGCGCCTGGACCAGTTTCTAGACACCTATTTGGACCGTGGCGCGGCGATGCTGGTTTGAGCTGGGAACAGCTAAAAACGCAAACTCAAGGGCAAGCGTAGACCGTTTACCCAGACGGTAACCAAAGTTCATAAAAACTAACTCGTGGTACCGGCTTACCAACGCTTCAATTGCAGCCAGCTCCTTCGCTGCCAATACTCAATCCATGAACAGTTTTCCCGGATTCATCAGCCCCTGAGGATCTAGCAATTGCTTGACCTGCACCATGGCCTGCAGCTTGGTGCTGTCGGTGGTATCGTTCATCGCGCCTATACGTTTGGAGCCTACGCCGTGCTCAGCGGAAAACGATCCGCCCATAGCTTGCAGATGCCGGTAGAGGATATGTTCCACCGCTCGCGCGCATTCGGGCGGCAGCGGGCCTGCTTGGTTCAGGATGATGTGCAGATTGCCATCTGCCAGGTGGCCGAAGATGTAGGGGCGCCAGGCCGGATCGAATTGCGCCAATTCGGCTTGCACTTGAGCCGCATAGGCAGGAATGCGCGAAAGCGGCACCGACACATCGTAAGACGGCGCCTGCGGATGTGCGCGGTACACGATGTCAGTGTCTTCTCGCAAGCGCCAGAGGTCGTTTTCCTGACGCGCCGAGCTGGCGATGATGCCGGTGGCGCCGGGGTAGTCGGCGGCGATGGATTCAAACAGGTTTTCCAACGCGCGATGCAGCGCATCGCTGTGGTTGCCACCCAGCTTGAGCAATAGGTACATGGGCTGGTCCAGCGGCATAGCCACATCCACCCATTGCAAGGCCGTGGCATTCAGTTGCATAAAGCCTTGCCACAAGGCCTCGGCAGCGCGTAAATGGCCGGCGTCGATGTGTAAAGCGCGGCTGATTACATCCAAAGTCGCCTCCACCGAAGGCAACCCGAGTAACACAGTAGCGCTGGCCGGAGGCAGCGGATCGAGTTTGATAACTACTCGCGTGACTACCCCCAATGTGCCCTCAGCGCCTATGAATAAATGCTTCAGGTCATAGCCCGCCGAATTCTTCACCACGCGCGTCAAATCCTGAAACACCGTGCCGTCGGGTAGCACGGCTTCGAGGCCTAGTACCCGATGGCGCATCACGCCATTGCGAAAGGCCATGACGCCGCCGGCATTCGTAGAGACCATGCCACCCAAAGTGGCCGAGCCGCGCGCGGCCAGGTCAATGCCCGGCTCTAGTTGCTCCGCCGCGGCAGCCTCTTGCAAAGCCTGCAAGGTGCAACCTGCATCCACCACGGCCACACGCTCAGCCGCATCAATGGGCTCTATCTGATGCATGCGCAACAAAGAGAGCACGATTTGCCCCGGCTGGGATACGCTGCCGCCCACCAAGCCGGTTCGCCCAGCTTGCGGCACCAGCGACACGCCATGTTGTGCGCACAAGCGCACCACCGCCGCCACTTCCTGCGTAGAGCCCGGCGATACGACGATGCCAGCGCCCAAATTCTGCGGGTTCCAACCTACATCCAGCAGTGCCACGGCCTCGGCAGTAGCCACATGGTCAGCACCAATAGCTTGGCGCAGCGCTTGAAGCAAAGCATCAGGAACAGGGGTATCAGACATGGCGTATTTCCTGGTAAAAATTCAATGCATAGTGCACCGCGCTGCCCGACGCAATCCAACGGGGGGATGGCACCCGACTTGGATGTAAATGCCAAGGCAAGGGCCAGAAAAACAGGCGGCTCGGACCATTGCCTGCTGCTTTTAAGGTATCGGGTTCAGCACTGCCAGTGCGGCTAGCAGGCGGTCGTTGTCCTGCGTGCTGCCGATAGTGGCCCGCATAAAGCGCTCATACCCTGCCTCGCGCCAAGCCTTGACGATGATGCCCTGGCGCAAAAGCGCGGAAGCTTGCTCGGCGCTATCGCCTCGGCATTCGAAAAACAAAAAATTGGTTTGCGAATCAGCCACGCGCAAACCCAGCGTCTTAATGGCCCGCGCCACCCGCGCCCGCTCGGTCCGCAAGCGCGCCACAGAAGCACGCATCCAGGCCTCGTCTTCCAAGGCCGCAATCGCCGCCAACTGCGCTGCGGCGTTGACATTGAACGGCGTTTTCGCAGAACCCATCACGCGCGCAATTTCCACATCCGAACAGACTGCGTAACCGACGCGCAAACCAGCCAAGCCATAGGCTTTAGAAAAAGTGCGCAGCACCACAAAAGGCAGACCGCTGGTCTTGAGCATTTCCAGCCCATCGACGCTACCGGGGTCGGCGTATTCAAAATACGCTTCGTCAAGTACCAGCAAGCTGCCCGGCTGCACCGCTCGCAATACGCGTTGTAAGTCAGCGTGCCCAAGCACCGGGCCCACCGGGTTCCACGGCGAGGACAAAAACACAATGCGCGGCGCGGCCGCCATGGCGCGCTCCAATGCGTCCAAGTCAAAACCAAAGCCAGCGGTCATCGGCAACTTAACCACTGTCGCACCAATAGCCAAGGGCTCGATTTCATGCAGTCCAAAACTTGGCACCACGGTCAGCACCTGATTGCCCTGCACCAGCATGGCACGCGACACCGCTGCAATCATTTCTTCCGAGCCGTTGCCCACCACAATCTGCGCGGCATCCACGCCAAGACGCGTCGCCAGTGCAGCACGCAAAGCTGTGCACCCCGGGTCCGCATAGCGCCAAGGCTCGAAGGCGCTGGAGGCCAAAGCCTCCATGACTTTGGGCGAGCAGCCCTCCGGGTTTTCATTGCTGGCCAGACGGGCAATGTCTTGCAGCCCTGAGGCGGCGCGGGCAATGGCCACATTGGTGCCTGCGTTGTAGGGCGGCAGGGCCGCCACATGGGGGTTGAAATGCAGGCCCTGGTGCGTTGCGCTCACGATATGGTCTCCGGGTGAATGGGGATGGTATGGGGGCGCGCTAGACCTTGCGATTGGGCCTGCGATTTTTCTTGCGCAATCAGTTCCGCCATGGCGCGTCGAAAGCGGGTCGGCCCCAGGTCGATCTTCAAGCCAATGGGCGGCACACTGGCATTGTCAATGCCGATCTGCACCGCTTCCAAAATTATCTTGTCTTCGGCAAACGCGCCGCGCACCGACTCGGTGAACTGGCGCGACACTTCGGCATCATCAGGCGCAAAATTGCGCATCTGGAACCAGTAGTAACGCGTATGGTTTTCATCTACTGGCGTCATGAAGTTGTAGCTGTCCATGATGAAGCCATCCGGGTGCAGCGGTTTATCGTCACCCCCAGTACCAGCCGGTACAAAAATGGCCTTGATATAGGCATGGCTGGGAAAGCGCACTTCATATTGCTGCTTGCGGTCACAGTTTCCTTTGAACTTGAGGAAAGGCACATAAAAAGGCGCCGGTTCTACGTCGCGCATCCAGCGCGATACCGTGACGCCGCTATCAGCCAAGTTGGTATCCAGCGGCGTGTCTTCGCAAGCCGCACCGCCAAAAGAACTTTGGTGCACCCAGGACACATGCGAAGGATCCAACAGGTTATCGGTGATGTGCAGGTAGTTGCACGCCATATCGATGGCCTCGCCCTGGTTGCAGCCCCAAGTCGGGTCATCCCAATGCGGTATATGGTGGATCGTGGCTGGGTCTGCACGCTCGGGCTCGCCCATCCAAATCCATAAAAAGCCATAGCGCTCGTGCAGCGGATAGGCACGCACCCGCGCGCCAGGCGGGATACGGTCCATGCCCGGCACCTTGACGCAAGCGCCGCTGCAATCAAAGGTCAGACCGTGGTAGCCGCACTCGAGGTGATCGCCCTGGATACGGCCCAGCGACAGCGGTAATTTGCGGTGGGGGCAGGCGTCTTCCAGCGCGGCGGCACTACCGTCCGACTTGCGGTAGAGCACGATGCGCTCGCCCAGCACCTGCACCGCGCGCGGACTGCTGCCCAGCTCGCGGTCCCAGGCGGCGACATACCAGGTGTTACGCAAAAACATGTTAAGGCTCCTTGCAAAAAACGCGGCCCGCGCAGCCGAACATTGCTGCACAGCTTAGGTCTGCTTCAGTATAGTTGTCTATACAACTTTTGCTTAAGCGGGAAAACCCTGAGCCTCCTGGTCGAATACCAAGCGTATAGTTGTCTAGACAACTTGAAAACGCACAATGCGCCCAGCCACCACGCACCCTTGAGGAGACCGCATGATCGACCAAGACACCCGGACAGCTTACCAAAGAGACGGCGCGGTACCGCTGCGCCAAGTGGTCAGCCTAGATTGGATTGAACGCTTGCGCGAAGGCGTGGAAGAGAATTTGCGCCAGCCCGGCCCCTACGCCAAACACTACACGCCCGAGGGCAACCCGGGCCGTTTTTTTGGCGACTACTGCAACTGGGAGCGCATAGACGCTTACCGGGACTTCTTTTTCAACTCGCCCATCAAACACCTTGCGGCGCAATTGATGGATTCGCCTAAAGTCAACCTGTACCACGAACATATTCTGGTCAAAGAACCGGGCACCAAAGAACGTACGCCCTGGCACCACGACCAGCCTTACTACCCGATTGACGGCGAACACATCATCAGCTTTTGGATACCGTTGGACCCGGTGGCCAAGGACACAGCCATTGAATTTATCGCCGGCTCACACGCCTGGGGCCGCTGGTTCACCCCTGCGCGATTTGTCGATTCCAAAACGCATACCGCAGCCGAAGACCCGCGCTTTGAGCCGCCGCCCGACTTTGAAGCGCAGCGCGCAAAACACCACGTACTGCAGTGGCCTTTGGAGGTGGGCGACTGCATTGCCTTTCACGGCCTGACGGTGCACGGCGCACCGGCCAATGCCAGCCCCAACCGGCGCCGCGCCTTCTCCGCGCGCTTTACCGGGGCAGACGCCCGCTTTGTGCTGCGTAGTGGCTTTATGTCGCCACCACCACCACCTTCGGGTGGTCCGACCCCGGGAGCGGCAATGGACTCGGCCGCCTTCCCTGTATTGATTGCGAACTAGAGACTCAATTTTTTCAGGATGCAATGCTTGAAAAAAGCGGGCCCGCAAGAAGGGAAAACCCCGACGCCTAAGCGACTGCAAACGCCTTGCGCTGTGCGATAGTCGGGGCATGCAAAGAAGAACCTTACTCAAATTAGGAATCGGCTCAGCCATCGTGCTGGCCGCAGCCGGTGGCGCAGTGGCACTGCTGCAGCCCGGGCTGGTCAAAGGCAAACTCAGTGACCCAGCACGCCTGGTACTCAAACGGGTGGCACAAGCCATACTTGCGGGTAGCTTGCCGACCGATGCGGCGGCGCAAGAGGCATCGCTGCTTGCACTGCTAGAGCGCGCTGACAATTTCATCGCTGGCACACCGCAATCGGTGCAAGCCGAGTTATCGCAACTGTTTGCGCTCCTGCCAACCATGGCGGGACGGCGCGGAATTGTGGGCCTGGCAGCTCCCTGGGAAAGCGCTACCGTGGCCGAGGTGAGCGACGCCTTGCAAGGCATGCGGGCATCGGGCACCGAGCTGAAGCAACAAGCCTATCTCGGTCTGCACGACATCGTGTGTGCGCCGTATTTTTCGGGCGAAGAATCCTGGGCTGTGCTGGGCTATCCCGGCCCCACAGCAGTTTGATTCTTTTTGCAGGCACGCGGCGCATTGCCGGTACGCCATCCATTTTTATATGTAGGAAGCAAGTGACGCCATGAGCAATATTCCTGACCCCATCCTCCAAGGTCTGCAACGCGGCTGGAAGGTCCTGGGCGGCAAACACGGCGCGGTCCCGGCTGCGCTCAACTGCGATGTCGCCATCATCGGCTCGGGCGCAGGAGCGGGTATCACCGCCGAGTTACTGACCAAGGCCGGTTTATCCGTCATCATTATTGAAGAAGGCCAGCTTAAAACCAGCACCGACTTCAAGCAACGCGAACCCGAGGCCTATGCCTCGCTCTACCAAGAGTCCGCCGGGCGCAAAACCAAGGACAAAGGCATCACAATTTTGCAGGGCCGCAGCGTCGGCGGCACTACCACCGTCAACTGGACCAGTTCGTTTCGAACGCCCACCGACACCCTGAACTTCTGGCGCGATAAATTCGCCCTGCCCGACTACACGCCAGAGGCCCTGGAGCCTTACTTCGCTCAAGCCGAAGCGCGTCTGAATATCGCACCCTGGACGGTAGCGCCCAACGAGAACAACGAACTAATGCGCCGCGGCGCCGCCAAACTAGGCATTAAGGCCGAGGTGATGCAGCGCAACGTGAAGGGCTGCTACAACCTGGGCTCCTGCGGTATGGGCTGCCCCACCAACGCAAAGCAGTCCATGCTGGTGACTACCATCCCCTTCGCGCTGGACCATGGCGCGACGCTGTTGGTCGAGACCCGCGTCGAACGCATGACGATAAGCAACGGACGCATCAGCGATTTGCAATGCATTTCCGTAAAGCCCAATGCAGCGCCGCTCGATAGCGCACAAACGCCCACGCGCATCATCGCCAAACACTATGTGCTGGCCGGTGGCGCTATCAACTCCCCGGCGCTGCTATTGCGCTCCAAAGCCCCTGACCCGCACAAGCGCCTGGGTGCGCGGACTTTTCTACATCCGGTAGCCATTACCACCGCCGTTATGAAAGATACCGTCGCGGGCTGGACCGGTGCGCCGCAGACGATTTACTCGGACCATTTTTTATTCACGCAGCCGGTGGATGGCCCGATCGGCTTCAAATTGGAGGTCGCCCCTTTGCACCCGGTATTTTTCGGTGCCAACCTGCCCGGCTTTGGTGAAAAGCAGGCTGCGCTATACCGCCAATACCCCAAAGCCAATGTCATGCTGGCGCTAATGCGCGACGGCTTTCATGAAGGCGCTGTCGGGGGCAAGGTCGAGCTGCAAGGCGACGGCTCGCCGCTGCTGGACTACCCACTCACAGACTATGTGCTCGAAGGCGCACGCCGCTCTATGCTGGCCATGGCGCAAATACAGTTTGAGGCCGGTGCCACGGTGGTGTATCCCGGCCACGAGCTGGCAGATGGCAGCAGCACCTGGGCCGCTACCAAGTCCGCTATCGAAGCGCTGCCCATGAAGCCTCTGCTCACCAAAATCGGCAGTGCGCATGTGATGGGTGGTTGCGGCTTGGCCGGCGACGAAAAGCTCGGCGTCACCCGCCCCGACGGCCAGCATTGGCAAATAGAGAACCTATCCATCCACGACGGCTCCATTTTCCCCACCAGCATTGGCGCCAACCCACAGCTCTCGATTTACGGCAATGTCAACCGCCTAGCGCAAGGCTTGGCCAAGCGTCTGGGTGGTGCCTCGGTCAGCTTGGCCTAAAGGAACACAGCATGATGAACATCGTCCAAGCTTGCGGGGTTGTAGCCAAAACCAAAGGCCCGTCTTTGGTAGTGGCCACGATGCTCTCCATGTTTATTTTTGACCGGATTGAAGGTCGCGAGGGTCGAGCGCGTTTTGTGCCGCTGCTCGGCGGTAAAGCCGGTGCGATTGTGGGCGTCATCGTGGCCAAACTGCGCGACCTGCTACAAGGCTACAAGGCCACAGGCGCAGCGTCAGGCCGAATCAGCTCGGTGCCTCTGATGGGCGGCTGCGCCGGATTGGGTCTGGGTCTGGCCATGGCGCAACCCGCACGCAAAGTAATCGTCATGGACGGCGACGCAAGCTTGCTAATGGAACTGAGCGGCTTGGCTACGGTAGCAGCACACCAACCTGCTAATTTGCTGCATATCGTCGTGAACAACGGTACCCAATTTACCGCCTATGCCAACGCCCGCGCACCCCTGCCGGATTTCCGCTTCACGGACGCCGCACGCGCTGCCGGTTATGCCCACGCCGAAACCATCAGCGATGCCACGCAATGGGCAGAGCGCTTGCCGCAATTGATGGCCCTGCAAGGCCCAGTATTCGTCGAATTGATGGTGCAGCCCTTCCCTCAACAAACCAAACCCGGTTTTGTGCAACAGGAAATGCCCGATGTGCAATTTGCACGCATGGGCTTAGAAGTGGCCGCGCTTCGCAGCCATCTAGAACACGCCTAAATAGCGCGCCTACGCCAATGGCGCGATGCGAAGCCCTAGGCTCCGCTCGCGTATTTCATGGCGATGCGCTCCATCAGCATTTCGGTGGAACCGTCTACCAAGGTGGCCACTTGCGCTGCCGCTACATGGCGCGACAGGGCAAGGTCTGGGCTCAAACCCGCCGCGCCCAAAGCGTGTTGCAGCGGCCCCAAATGTTTGCAGGCCATGCGCGTAGCAAACACTTTGGCCTGCGCGGCCACGCCTTCAAGCGCTTGTCCGGAATCCGAGGCCGCGTTGGCGCGATCAATCATCAGTTGCGCTGCCTCCAGATCAATAAACGCGTCGGTCAAGGTCCACCGCCAGGACTGGTGCATGGGCAAATACATGCCAAAGGTTTTGCGCTTCTGACCATATTGCAAGGCAATACGCAAACTATCGCGCACCATCGCAGCGGCCATAGCGGCGACATAAATACGCGCGTAATTGATCGATTGCATCGCCCGTTTAAAGGCGGCGCCTGGCGCAGCTAACACTTCATCACCTTGAACCTCGTAGCCATCGAGTACGAAGCCACCGGTACCCAGCGAGGCAAGGGTTTCGGTGTGCCCCTGATCACTGCGCTTAAACCCGGGCCGAGTGCCATCGACCACAAAAGCGGCGATACCCTTGGGTCCTGCGCCGGGCTGCGTTTGGGCGTACACCACCATGACATCGGCCACTTGCGCATTGATGATCCAGCGCTTCTCCCCATGCAAACGCCAGCCCGAGCCGTGCGGCGTAGCCAGCATCTGTATCGCTCCGAAATCCGAACCGGCGCTGGCTTCAGTCAACGCGGTGCAGCCGATGCGTTCACCACTAAGCAGTTGCGGCAACCAACGCTGCGCGACCGTCGGAGGCAAGCTCAACGCCAGCGTGGCAGCCACCCCAGCGGTATTGATCAAGGATAAAGAGAATCCAAAATCAGCCTCGGCCAGCGCTGCGCCTACATGTGATTTGCAACTAAAGGGCAACCCCAAGCCACCAAGTTCTACAGGTACTTGCATACCGGTCAAGCCCAATTGAGCGCCTTCGCGCAATACGTCCAAACCCATACTGCGCTCTGCCTGCCAACGCGCGGCCTGCGGGCGAACCCGATCCTCCGCAAGCCGACTTGCACTTTGAACCAACCGCGCCACGCGCTCCACCAATTGCTCACTCATTCCATCCATCCTCTATTCAATCAATTAGCCTTGCACCATGTCTGAAAAATTCAATGCGGGTCGCAGTAATTAGGTCACACCCAGCTTCTTCACAATCGTCTGCTCCAGTTGCACATCACGCGCGATCTGGTCAGTAAACTCTTTGGAGCTCGCACTAAGGCTAACCAATGAGCCATTGCGCAATGACATCTCGCGCGACTGCGGCGACACCGCCACCACGTGTGAGACTTTGAACAATTGTGCAATCACATCGTCCGAGGTGCCCGCAGCCATTGCTAGACCCGCCCAGGCGTCAAAGGCATAGCCCGGGGCAATCGCCTCGCTGATACTGGGTACGTCGGGCAATACCGGCAAACGCTTGGGCGAGGTCACACCCAGTGCGCGCAGGTTTCCGCCCTGTATCTGCGGAATGGCAGTTCCCAGCAACATGATCGAAAAATCAATCTGGTTGGACAAAATGGCGTTCACTGATTCCACCGCTCCTTTATAAGGAATATGCAAAGCTTTAAAGGCCGGTAATTTGTCCTCTAAATATTCCACGGCCATATGCGCCGGCGAACCTATACCCGCACTACCAAAAGTCAATTTACCCGGATTGGCGGCCACTGCGGCATTGAGTTCAGCCATGGTTTTGTAAGGCGACTTCGCACCGACCACGCATACGAAGGGCGAACTAGTCAAGCGGCTGATAACTTTGAATTCGTTCAGTATGTTGAACTGAGGGTTGAGCGCCTGTAAGGTCACGTGCTGGGAATTCAGATAGAGCAGTGCATGGTTGTCTGCCGCGTTTTGCGACACCGCACGCGCACCTATCAAACCATTGGCACCGGGCTTGTTTTCGACTACAAAAGCTTGGTTGAAATGTGCGGCCAACTGTTCGGCCAGCAAGCGCCCAAAAGCATCGGGCGCTCCACCTGCGGGATAGGGAACCACCACTTTGACGCTGCGTGTGGGCCACGCGCTTTGGGCAAACAGGGCGCAAGGTAGCGCAGCACCAGCGCCAATGGCGGCCAGTGCGCGGCGGCGCGAAACATTTGTGTGCATAGCTTTATCTCCTAAGGTGTAGTGATGGCAAAGAAATCAATCCCACTGGGCCAGCGCTTCCGGACGATTGGCAAAGCTCCCGGGCGCTTGCGCGCCTGGTGTGAGGGTGACGCAATCAATGCGCCCGCTGTAGGCATATACGCCGCGCCCTTCGCATGCGGCGCTGACCTTGCGCCGGCGATCTAGGCCTACATCCAGCCCTTCGCCCCCAAGGCGCAAAAACGTGGGCGACATATTAAGTGGCTCCTGCGCAGGCACACCATTGAGGCTGAGCAGGCCTTGGCCCCGCATGCCGCCAGGCGCCGTGTGTTCCAGGGTCAAGGCCTGCGCACCGGGTGTCAAAGCGATGCGGCACTGTCGCTCATTACCGCGGCCGAAAGAATAGGCGAGCACTACATGGGATTCCTGCACAAATAGGCATAGGCCCGCGGCCTTATCCCCGATCGCGAGCAACACGCCCTCCTGATCCGCTTCCCACGCAAAGGAGACGTCGATCCGGTAATCGCGATCGGCAATAAGAGGCGAGAAGCTTTGCGTAGGCACGGTTTCCACGCCAGGGTAATAGTGGTGTACCGCGCTGTATTGCGCCTCCAGAAATGGCGGCACCGCCAGCACTTTGCGCAGGTCTCGGTTGTCCAGCGGGTAGATATGGTTTCGCGCGGCATCTTCATCAAACTCGCTGATGAGCGCCAGCAAGACATCGGGATGTTGTTCAGCCAGGTTGTCGCATTCTGTGGGGTCATCGTCCAAATTAAAAAGCAGCCAGTTGTCCAACTTAAGCTTACCGCCCACCGCTTGTAGCGAGACGATTTTCCAAGGGTGCACGATCATGCCCCGATTGCCTTCCAGTTCGTAAGCCTGGCGCGTGCGTGCCGCGGGCGCTTGCGGATCGGAGAACAGGGGCAAGTAGCTTGCGCCATCCATACCGCGCGTGGTCTGGCCTTTGAAATGATCGGGGTACTGCGCGCCCAGCAAGTCCAACAAAGTAGGCAAGGTGTCGGTCACATGGATCCATTGCCTGCGCAGCGCGCCAGGGTCCTGCACCCGCGCCGGAAAGCTCATCACCATCGGCACGCGGATACCACCGTTCATCGGTGTGCGCTTGTAAAAGCGAAACGGAGTGTTGGAGCAATTGGCCCAACCCACCGGATAGGCGGGGTAAGAATCCGCATCGCCCAGCGTGCCATCGGCATGTGCTTGCAAGGCGGCCTTGGCCATATCTGCAGGGTTGCCCATGGCCATGCGTTTTTCCTGCATGTTGACCGCGCCCTCGGGCCCGCCAATCGAGTTAGCACCGTTGTCGGAGGTCAAGAGGATCAAGGTATTGTCAAACACGCCAAGCGCCTTGAGTTCGGCCACCAGGCGGCCCACCTGCTGGTCCACCACTTCGACCATCGCGGCATAGACCTGCATGTAGTGCGCCATCAGCGGGCGCTGCTCGGGCGGCACTTCATCCCAGCTCGGCACGCCAGGGTTGGACTGCGACAAACGCCAGTCCTGACCGATCAGGCCCATCAGACGCTGGCGCTCAAAGCGCAATTCGCGCATGCGGTCCCAGCCACTGTCGTATACACCGTCGTAATGCGCAATGGCCTCTGCGGGCGCGTGCAGTGGCACATGCGGTGCATTGTGTGCAAGGTACAAAAAGAAGGGCTTGTCGGGCGCGCTACCCCGGTGCGCACGCAGGTAGCCGATCGCGCGGTCGGTCCAATCGCGGGTGGAGTAATACCCCGGCTCGTAGGCGTCGCGCGATACCAACTCATTGCCTTCAATCAGATGGTTGGGCGAGAAGAAATGTGTCTCTGCACCCATGAATCCATAGAACCGGTCAAAACCGCGCTGCAAGGGCCAAGAGCTGCGGTCCTTGCCGGCTCCGATGTGGTAGTCCGCTGTGTTGTGCCACTTGCCAACGCCGTAGGTCCCATAGCCTAGTCCGCGCAGTAGTTCGGGCATGGTGGGCGCATCAGAAGTTATCTCGCCAGCTTGGTAGCCGGGGTAACCCGGGTTGTTGTGCGTCAGCCAGCCGCAGCCCACCGCGTGCGGGTTCTTTCCCGTGAGCATGGCGGCCCGGGCCGGGGTGCACATGGGTACTGTGGTGTAGCCAGTAAAGCGCAGCCCCTGGCCAGCCAATGCGTCGATATGCGGCGTGGCAATCTCGCTGCCAAAGCAGCCGAAATCAGAAAAACCTAAATCGTCCAAAAGAATCACGACCACATTGGGTGCGCCTTGCGGCGCCTGGTGCGGCGCACGCCACCAAGGTTTGGACTCTTTAAGCGTCTTGGCGACCTGGCCTTGGTAGCCTTGCGCTGGGTCACCAGGGGTTTGCCATACGTACTGCATACCTAGGCCTTAAATGGATGGTGAAGAATGCAATCGGCCCCTTTTTCGCCGATGGCGATCGAGGCCGCATTGGTGTTAGACGAGGGCATGGTGGGCATGATGGAAGAGTCCACCACACGCAAGCCCTGCACGCCGCGGACCCGCAACAAGGGGTCTACCACCGCAAGCGAATCACTGCCCATCTTGCAGGTACCGATCGGGTGCCAGGAGGTTTGCCCACTGTCGCGCACATAGTTAAGCACGGCAGCGTCGTCGCTGATGTCCGGGCCCGGCCGGGTTTCACGCACGATCAGCGACTGCAATGCACTTTGCGCCGCCACCTCACGCGCCATACGAAAAGCGCGCACCATGTCTTCCTGGTCCTCGCTATGGTGCAGATAACGCGGATCCATAGACGGCGCCTGCAAAGCATCCGTGGACGTGATGTGAACACTGCCCCGCGAACGCGGACGCAATTGAAAAAAACCGATATGAAAGCCGGGTAACAAATCCAGCCCTGCAGCCGCGGTGCGCGCATAGCGGCTTTTGGCGCTGAGGTGGTGCATCTGAATCTTCACGCTGGGCTGCGCCTCGTTAGGGTTAGCGCGCACCAGTGCATGCGCGGTGGCCGTCGGCGTAGCCGCCATGCCTCGGCGCGTCACCAGGTACTTGGCCATCATCCAGGCCTGGCGCAGCGGGTTAGACACAATCTCGTTCAGCGTAATGCGCTGCGTACATTCAAATGTGATGCGCGATTGCAAATGGTCAAGCAAGTTCTCCCCCACACCCGGCACATCCGCCTTCACTTCAATACCCAGCGCTTGCAAGCGCGTGCCTTGGCCTACACCAGAGAGTTCGAGCAATTGGGGCGACAAAATCGGCCCTGCGCTTAACACCACCTCGCGACTGGCGCGGGCCTCACGCACCCGCCCATCGCACACATAGCGCACCCCCACAGCGCGCGTACCTTCCCACACGATGCCCACCGCCTGCGCCTGCGTGCGCAGTGTCAAGCGCGCGGGAATGGTCTCGCCCAAATAACCATGCGCGGTGCTGCAGCGCTGGCCATCGCGGGTGGACAACTGCAAATAACCAACGCCTTCATAACGCGCGCCGTTGTAGTCCGGATTGGCAGGGATACCGGCCTGCAAACAGGCTTGCACAAAAGCGTCCGCCAGCGGTTGCGGGTCCTTGGCCAGTTCGGTCACATGAATAGGACCATCGCCGCCGCGGTAGGCCGCATCACCCCATGGGGCATGCTCAAATTTCTTGAAATAAGGCAGCAATTCCTGGTAGCCCCAGCCCTCGCAACCCAGCGCACGCCAGTGGTCAAACTCGGCAGGGTCGCCGCGCACATAAATCATGCCGTTGACCGAACTGGAGCCACCGGGCAATTTGCCACGCGGCCAGTAGACCTGTTGATTTTTCACCTGCGCTTGCGGCTCGGTCTGGAACTTCCAAACGTAGTCCGGGTTTTGCAATATCTTGCCGATACCCAGTGGCACTTTCACCCAGAAGTCGTTCTGCCGGGGCTGGCCCGCTTCAAGCAACAGCACCCGCGTATCAGCTTGCTCCGCTAGTCGGTGAGCCAGCGCCGCGCCAGATGAGCCGGCGCCCACCACCACGTAGTCAAATACTTCATCGCTCATACAGCCACCTTAAGCCATTCGCGCATCGCCGCGACCTCCTGGCCCATGCGCTGGAATTGCAAATCGGGGATCTCGGACAAAGCAAAGCCATCGACCGTACGCGCCGGGACCGGCTCCACCTGCAGCTGTACCAATACCGGACCGCGCAGTTGCAAGAGACCGGGGAAACTTCTTTGCCATTCACCTGCATCACTGATCGTCTGGGTGGGCGCATAACCGGCCGCGCGCGCAAAGCCTTCAAATGAAAAATGCGGCTCTAGAGTCGACAAATTCGCCAAGCCAGAAAACTGGGTTCCATTGGCGATCACGATATGCAAAAACTGCGCGGGCTGTGCGGCCACTACACTGGCCATGCCCCCGAGTTCCATCAGCAAGCTGGCATCGCCATCGACCACGATGACGGGGCGCCCGGGATGCGCCAGCGCCAGGCCCAGACCCAGCCCGGCGGCGCCGCCCATCAAGGGTACCGAGCTGATGCGGCCCGGCAATCGTTGTCCGGCCTTTGCATCGATCTGGTCCAAGGCAAACATGGCGCCCATGGTGGCAACCACCATGGCATTGTTCGGGCGCGCTTGCGCAACCGGCAGGCAAGCTTCTAGGAGATTCATCATGGTGTCAGGCCCAGGCCATAGGTGCGGAAACCAAGAGCACCACCGCGCCCGACTGCTGCTCAGCCATGGCAAATGCCTCGTCCATCAAAGGCAAGTCTTGCTCGCCATCCAAGCAAAGAAAAGGCACGCCGATAGACTGTAAAAGCGGCTCCATGATGCGCACCATAGTGCGCCGAGAGGCCGTGCTGGGCTGGCCCAAATTGTCAAACTCTCGGCCGAATTGGCCCACCATAAAAACCAGCGGTACCTTGGCATCTAGGCATACTGCTCGCAATGTATTGATGCAGTTGTACAGCCCCTGGTTTTGCATCACGAGCAAAGGGCGCTTACCGCCAATCACCAGGCCCGCACCCACGGTCACCACCTGGTTTTCACTGCTGCAATTGACCAACCGCACCCCGGGAACACCCGCTTCCAAGCGCTGGTGCAGCGCCAATTGAACCCAATCGGGCACGGTCACCACATGGTCGACACGGTTGCGTTGCATCGCCGCTACTGCGGCCGAAGCGGGTACCGAAAACTGCTGCACAGGGCTGCTGCTCATGGTCTGGCCTTTGCGTATGGAAAGACCTCAGTGTGCGACGCAAGGCCTGCGTTGTCTGTCTAAAACCCGACAATCTATACTGGCGTAAACCATGACAGTGCATACCCATAGCCCGCCTCCTGAGTTGCGTGCCGACCTCGCACTGGTGCCCTGGCTGCGCGACTTGCCGGCACCGCTGATGGACCATCTGGCAGCCCATACCAACCGGGTGCACCTGCAAGATGGGGAACCGGTCTCGCGTCGGGGCCAATTTCTGACACATCTGGTGATCATCACGCAAGGTCGTTTGGCCATGCACATCATCGGCCGCACTGGCCGCAGACATGTGCTGGGTCAGTTGCAACGCGGCCAGGTATTCGGCCTGATCCCGGTGGTGGAGCAATCTAGCGGCATCTACAACGCGCAGGCGCAAGGGGCCAGCGAAGTGCTGCTCTTGGAGGGCGATGCCTTTATGCACGTCCTCAACCAGCACATGCCACTTGCCCGCGCATTGATTGAGGTGCTTTGCGCACGTTCTCGCCGTCTGCAGGATTTTTTGGCGGCGCGCAATCTGTATCCGCTGTCAGGGCAGTTGGCGGTCCTGCTGCTCAACGCGGCACAGTTGCATGGGGTCGAGGGTACCCTTAGCGATTCAGCCATTGAGCTTAAGGTGGCGCAAAGCGACCTGGCCGATATGTTGGGCGTGTCGCGCCAAAGCCTCAACACGGAAATCAAAAAACTCGAAGCACTGGGCCTACTGAATGTGGCCTATAGCAAAGTGCAGATCCCCAATGTGCCCCGGTTGCGCGACTGGCTTGCTGCGCAGGAGTGAGCACACAAGC